>Ga0310810_10001291_pt1 | contig 26030 bp, 30 predicted proteins | sample NCmetagenome_FD_207641 | JGI IMG/M metagenome (GOLD analysis project Ga0310810, IMG submission 207641) | Soil microbial communities from experimental microcosm in Duke University, North Carolina, United States - NC | ecosystem: Engineered > Artificial ecosystem > Soil microcosm > Unclassified ...
ACATGGCACGCAAGACACCCGAACAACGCCTCGCCGAAGCAACCCAAGCCCGGCTCCGCGCCGAGTTCGACATCCTCGCCGAGCGCGGTGCGGCAGCGGCCATCCCTGGCAAGCACGTCGCGGCCGTCCGCAGGGCGATGGACCTGTTCGAGCTGCTCGGCTGGTCGCCGGGAGAAGTGCAGGACGCACGCGACCACATCGACGACTGCATCACCGAGGTAGAGAACGGTAGAGCGGCCGACGCGGAGGCCCGCGCGGCTACGAAGGCGGTGGGGAAGTAGATGCACACTGATGAAGTGTGTCGGCGCGATGTTTCCTGACCGCGCAGTGTCCCTGTGCGAAGACGGGGTCGAGGTCGACTTCGGCGAAGACCGGCCACGGATCACGTCTGCACAGGTTGCCGAACTCGCGCGGTTCGACGATGCGGGCATCGAGCTGGTCTTCCGCAACGACAGCCGGCACTACGAGTCGTGCACGATCGTCTCCTACACCTTGGTGATCGTGAGCCCGGAGGCGGCGTCGGACCGGTGAGCGAGGCGCGATGGAGAAGCGACGACATGAGTGACCATCCTGTCACCGTGAAACTAACGGCATGGAATCCGAACCAGCGCACGTTCATCGACGGCGTCGAGATCTTCGTCGAGGACGTTGCTGTCGTCGCCAACGGACGCCTGCGTTCGCTGGCGCGCGGCGCCTACTACCAGCGCGCGGTCGAGTCGGTATGCCGGTGGCTCTCGCCGACGTTCACGCGCGGAGACCTCGTCGGCCTGCGGGTCATCGACAGGACGTGACCTCCCGCGTTCCCTGGGAATACCGCCTACTGCGCCCCGGGGAACGCCGTCCACCTGTCACCTGAACGGCCGTGCACCTGGACGCTCGCCAGGACGGCGCTACACCAGGGACGTGAAGCTACCCGCGTCCATGCCTCTCTCCGAGATGATGCGATTCCGCGCAAGGATGTCTCGTGGGTTCCGCATCTTCGGCCAGATGCCGCAGGATCAGATCGACCTGCGCACCATGGACTACGACGACTCGGTGCCGCGGCAGCCGAACGACTGCCGTAGCTGCGTTGGCCGGACCGGCACCGGCCTCTCTCGTCACGAGCAGCGTGTGCGCGTTGGACTTGCGAGTCCGCTCGAAACTGGACTACACCGGCTGACCGCCGAAGTGCGAGCGTACAAGAGGTCGGCATGAAGCGCACCATCATCACCGCCCTCCTCCTCGCCTGTGGGTTCGTCGCGGGCGTCGGATGCTCCGAGGGTGAGGATCCCGAGGACGGACCCTGCTGTCAGGGGAGCTGCAACGACGACTACGACGCGTGCCTTGACGACTGCATGGAGCACGAGCCGACGCAGACATGCGCGAACGCCTGCGACGCAGAGCGCGACATGTGTCGCAGCGACTGCTAGCTCGCCCACTGGCCGAAGTCGACGCTCACGCCGTACAGGCTGAGCGTCCCACCGCCGCTGCAGCGGCCGAACACCTGGCAACTCGCGCTGTTGTGGTCGGCGAAGACCTGTGAGCGCAGATATCCGACGGCCTCATACCAGTCGCGCGCGCCGGTGATCGAGACATCGACCCACTCGTACGGGCCCGACTGCACGCGCACGGTGCCCGTGCCCGCACTTCGTGACGCATCGACGCGCACTCTCACTGGAATCACCGCGAACCGTCCACGCGCGATCAGCCGAGCATCGCAGAGCCGGTGGAGTTGCGCGTTGCTGCCGTCGATGATCCACCCCGGGTTGTTGTCGTCGTACGCTGTGATCGAGCTGTTGAACAGGTCGACGAGGCTCGAGCTCGCGGTCGTGAGCGGGTCGACATCGGTGTCGGTCAGCGTGTCGTGCGTGCTCTCGTTCCACGTCGAGAAGCAGAACGGCCGCGGTCCGAGCCGCTCGCTCTGTCGCTCGGCGACCTGCAGCGTTCGGACACTGCCGAACCGGTGCTCCTCGTACGTCGTGCCGTCGGTCGCCTTCGTCTGCGGGAAGCTCGTCTGCGGGGCGAGCGACGGCGGCATCGCGTGCACGCTCGTCAGGCCTGCGTTGCTGTGCAGCGTCACGTGGGCGCGCGGCACTTCGTAGACCCGCACCGCGACGACCCGAGCGCCGCCACGCACCTGGATCTGCAGCAGCACATCGGACCACTCGGAGAAAGCGACCGCGACCGTTGGATCGGTGAGGTACTCGGCCGGCCGGATGTTGACGATCTGCTTCTCGCGCAGGTCGTTCCAGTTCTGCCCGGCGCCGCTGTTCTCCAGGCCGCCATAGTCGCCCTTGTTGGACCCCTCCATCGTGCATGCGTGGTCGTTCGGGCCGTCGGTGCTGGCGCCGTTGGTCCACGTTGCGCGCACGCGAAGCTCCGCCCATGCGCCCGCGCTCGCGAAGTTCACCCCGCCGCCGGTGTCGAACTGCGTCAGGCCGGCCGGGCAGTAGAGCACCTGGGCTCGCAGCTCGCAGCCCGGCGTCACGTGGGCCTGGTAGGTGCCGAGCGTCCGCCACGTGGTGTCGGTCGGGTAGACATGGCCCGTCGGAGCAGCGACGCCCGGGTCGACCGTGCCGGGCTGCTGCGCCCAGTCGGTCGCGCCCGAGAGCGACCAGGCTGCGACCGTGCGCCTCGAGGTTGCGGGCACGGTGTCCTGCGCCCGCATGACCGCGCCGAAGGGTGACCAGCGCAAGCGCGTCCACGGAGCGAGGCCGCCGATCGCGGGCGACGTCGGGTCGAGGCCGGTGAGAGTCTTCGCCTTGTACTGCTCGTTCGTCACGGCAGCAGCTCCACGCTGTAATGGGTGCGCACGAGCGTCTGCGTCGCCGTGTTGCTCGGGTGCTGGAAGTCGACGGTCAGTGCGCGATTGCTCGAAAGACTCGAGACCGTCACCCCGCCCGCCGCCGCGCTGATCATCGCGTCCATGCGCATGGATGCGTCGAGCGCACCGAGACCGGTGTCCGGCGCGGTGACGCCGGTTTGCCGCATGTCGCCGGTGAGGTGCACGAGAGTGAGGCTCTCGGCCGCGAGCGTGAACTCGAGATCCCACACGGTTTGGCTGGCCGACGCGTTCGAGCTGATCCACCCGTCAGAGTAGAGGGTGGTGCCGCCGAGTGTGACGCGCAGCGTAGGGATCCGTGCCGCGCCGGAGTTGTTCAGGTACAAGCCAGCCAGCCGCACGCGAATGACACGATTGGCGGTGAGCGTTCCACCGGGGATCGTGTATCCGAGCAGGTCAGTCTGCACCGGCTGACCCGACTCGGTGACGGTCTGCGGTGTGGCGCTGCGCGACAGCACGACCGTGCCGCCGGCTGCGATGATGTCGGCTTGGGCCACCGACCCGCTCGTCGCCTGCCACGTCGGCTGGTTGCCTGTGCCGTTGCTGATGAGCGCTCGGCCTGCGGTCCCGTAGCCGGTAAGCTCCGTGAGGTGCTGGGCGATCTTGGTGCTCCACCAGCTCATGGGTGCACCGGCAGCGGCTGGCCGCTCAGCGTGTAGTACGGCACCGCCTGGATCGCGTTGATCTCCACGCGCGCGGCCGAGTCGTTGCTGCTCTCGTTGTTCGGGTCGATCGCGATCGCAAGCGCGAGGTACGTCATGCCTTCGCGGATCCCTCCGGAGCCGCGCGCGATCGGCATCGATCCGAGCACGACGTAGGAGCCGACCGCCCCGTCGTTGCGCAGGATGATCGCGTCGCAGAAGTACTGTTCGAGCGCGGCTCCATCACCCCCGCCGAGGCCAAGCGCGCCGGGCGGGCGGCTGAACGAGTAGAGCCGGATCCGCACCGGCACGGGCTCGCCGCTCGCGACGTACGATCGCACGTGCACGCGCGCCCAGATCCGGTTGCACGTGTCGGGCACCGGCGCGGGTTCGAGCCACGCGATCGACATGCGGTCGTCGCTCTCGCCCGGCGCCCCGCGGAAGAACGCGTTCGCGGAGGTGAGCGACGACAGCGACCAGCTCGGCACGACGATCTGCCGCTCGTTCTCCAGGGCATCGAGCGTGCGGCGCTCCATCCTGCGCGTCGCGTCGCAGGCCCACACGACCGCGGGCCCGTGCCAGCTCGACTCGGCGTCGAGGATCCCCGAGCTCGGCGGGATGCCCTGGTGATCGGTCTCCGGCTCCGCAGCGCTCAGCACCGTCGACAGATCGGCGACCCAGTCGGCGGCGATCTCCGTCGCGCTCATGCGACGGTTCTCGTACAGAACGCCGGTGATGACTCCGGTGAACGCGTTGGTACCGATGTCGTCGCCCGCACCCCAAACGGCCTGCGTGCTCTGCAGGCTCTTCACCGGGTGCGTCACCGACTCGGCATCAAAATCGCCGGTGTCGACGTTCCACCACATCAACGTTGAGCGCACCCGATCCGCGGCGCCGGTCGAGTCCGGGTTCGTCTCGCAGACCCACGCGATCACCAAGTTCGCGCGCGAGGCCGGCAACCCCGGCGAGATCGTCATCGACAGGCGCAGCGTGTTGTTCGTCCAGATCTGCAGCGTGTTGGCGGCCGAGAAGCGCAGCAGCTCGAGATTGCCGCCGGTACCGTGGCGCCAGAGGTTGAGCGTGTCGGTGTTGTTGGCCTGGCAGCGAACGAGAATCGTGCGCGGATGGCTGTAGTTGAACCGCGTGCTCGCGTTCTCGTACGCCGACCTCGTGCCCGCGGTCATGTCGGTGTCGTACTGCGACAGGTCGTCGATGCAGGCGGTGACCGATGCTCCGATCGCGAGGTAGCGCGTCGACTGCTTCGCGATCCCCGTCGGCGCTGCGACGTCGGACGTAGCGATCGCGGTGAGCGCAAGCGAAGTCGCGCGCGGGACCCCGAGCGCGAAGCCGACCTGCGTGCCTGGGACCGGGCGGACCACGGGATCAGTTCATGCTCTGGTGCGTCACCCACTGCGGGGTGAGCGTGTTGCTCGCGTTGCTCGTGCCCCAGATCACCGAGACCGAGAGGCCCTGCGCGACCGTGTCGTCGATCGTCGTCGGGATCGCCCCGCCGAACACGCAGGTCGCGACCGTCGTCGCCGCAGCTGCGCCCGCGCAGATGACGAAGCCGTTGCCGGTGATCGTCGCGCCCGACGCTGCAACGCCGATCGACCGGCAGCCGAAGGTGCCGACGCCGACGAACGGCTGCGCGGTGAACGTGCCGAGCGTCATGGTCGGGCCGACGCCCAGGTCGGTGCCGGTCGGCGGAGCGCTGTTGTCGGTCCCGCAGCGCGCGCGGAAGCTGATCGCCGGCGTGCCGGTCGTGCCATGCACACCACCGAAGTTGAGCTGCCACGCCTTGCCGCCGCGGATCGCTCCGACCGGCAGCGGAGCGTGGATCGCCGGGTTCCACAGGTTGGTCTCGGTCGTCGTCGTGTTGATCGCGGTGCGAAGGTTCGCGCTCGGGAAGTCGCGGTAGTCCATCGACGCGAAGCCCTGCTCCGCGTTGAGCAGGCCGATGTCGGCGTCGCGCTTCATCTCGTCGAGGATCCGCTGCACCTTCTCGGGTGCCTCGCGCAGCATGAACTCGCGATGGAACGGGCCGAAGTCGATCCCCGCGGCCTCCTCGATCTCGATGCCGCGGCGGATGTTCCACTCGCGCTCGAGCTTGTACAGGTCGATTCCGTGGTCGTGGCAGACCTGGTCCTTCAGTAGTTCTGCGGGCTTCATCGTCGTCTCCTCATGCTTCCCAGGGGTAGCCGGGCTGTGCGGCCGCGGCGTCATCGGTGTAGGTGCCGTCGTCGTCGCAGATCGGTGCGAATAGAGCCTCGACCCACGCAGCGTTCTCGGCTTCATCGCGCGGTTGCAGGACCCAGAGCGTGTCCATGTCGCGGTAGATCGTCCCGCTCACGCCGGAGAGCTGCAGGTAGCTCGCGCCCGAAGTGGTGACGACGCCTGTGCAGGTCGCGGTGGCGTTCTGCGACCAGGTGTCGCCATCCCACTGCACCGCGGCGACAAGCGCGTTGCCGCCGAAGGCCGTGATCCCGTCGTACGTCGGCTCGGAGAAATGCCCCGCGTCCGACCATGTGCCGTCGCTCTCGATCGCGAAGTAGTTGTCGAGCACGTACGCGCGCAGCAGCGTGGAGTCGTAGGACGTGCCGACCGCGACCGGGGCATGCAACCGCGGCGTGATCGACCGGTCGCCCAGCACGAGCAGGTCGAGCAACACGTAGCCGTCGTCGACGTCGAGCACCTCGGTGTGCGCGGTGACAATGCACAGCCGGTTCGTCACGCCCGTCTCGCCGCGCGGGTCCACGAGCACCGGGTCGGTGATCCGGCCGATCGAGCCGGGCCAGATGTTCTCGCCGAATGCGAGCGAGACTCGATAGCCACGCACCTCGAAGTGCCGCCGAGCCCAGAACGCCGAGACGTAGGCGACCCGATCGACGAGGCCGCCGCTGCCCTGACTCGGCCGGTACGAGTGCGCGGGCACGGTAATCGGCACGTCGCCGGGCCGGTAGGTATAGCCCGGGTCCGGCGAGAGCAGCTCGATCCGCTGCTGTGTCGCGTTGAAGTGCGGAGCCCAGCTCGTCTCGAACGTCCACCGGTCGATCGGCGCTGCCCTGCGCAACTGCTGCCGCGTGTCCATGCGGGTTGCGTCGGCGAACTTCTTCACCTTCACCGAGCGATCGAGGACGAACTCCGCATCCTCGAGCGTCGCCGAGTCGGCCGGGCAGAAGATCCCGTACTGCCCGCCGCGCAGGTTCCAGCACCAGCCCACCAGCTGCATGAGCGCGCGGATCACATCCAGCGCCTGGTAGCCGCCGGAGAACGCAACCTTCGCTTCGAGGATCGCTGCCTGCTCGACACGATCGACGGCCGCGTTGAACGACGCCACGGACTGCACACGGTCGCGAGGGATCGCGAGCCCGAGCTCGGCCGTCTCGCCATCGAGCACCGCGAGGTCATGACCGACCGTGGGCTCATTGCCGCCAGGGTCGAGCTCGGCCGCCGCGTCGCTCGCAAAGCTGCTCCACCCGGTGCTCGTGCCCGCGCTGTACAGCAGCCGCTGCAGTACGACGTCGGCGCGATCGGTCGACCCGTCGAGATAGCCGAGGCCCACGATCGGCACCGCGAAGACCACCCCTTCGTCCGGGCTGATCGCGTCGACACGCGCGACCCAATCGCCGCCCCACTGCAGATCGTTCTCGCTCTGCGACGCCGTGCCGAGCTTCGGCCGATTGAAGCCGAACAGCCCGGGCTCGAGCCACTCGGTCACCAGGATCGTATCGCCCGCGACTAGCCCGTCTTGCTGGCCCGACGCGTTCACCCAGCTCGCGCGCGCGACCTGGTACTCGTCGACGACTTCCTCCTGCCCGGTGAGCCGGCGCTTCCCGTAGAAGAGCCACAGGCCCTGTCGGTTGACCGGTGCGCCGTTGAGCGTGTACGCGGCCTGCACGTTCTCGATCGCGCTCGCCGGCGGCCGATCGAGTTGGCCCGGATGCGCGACGGTCGATTGCGACGTGTCGACGCCGAGCGCTGCGTCGCCGAGACGCACCTCCTGCCCTGAGCGCGTGCCGCCCTGCGTCGGGTCGGCGAAGAGCACCTGCGTGCCCGAGAGGTACCAGGGGCGATAGACCCGCGGCACGCCGCCGTTGGTCACTCCCTCCGGATCGTCGTCGGTGACCGGCGCCGGATTGAAGAGGTTGCCCGTCGTGAACGTGCAAATGCGGTAGCCCTCGCTGGGCGGATCCTGCAGGGCCGCGAACGCGTGCACGGTGCTCGCGTCGACAAACGCGACTGCACGCGTGTCGTCGTAGTTAGGCAGCAGAGCGGTCTGCAGGTCGGGCACGTAGCCTAGGAGCGCCCACACCTTGTCGTGCAGTCCGACCTCGAGTTCAGCAGGGCCGATCGAGTTGATGACGACCGCGATGCGGACGACGCCCTGGTCGTCCATCGATACCGAGCACCCGGGCTGGTCGTTGAAGACGCCATCGGTGCCGCCGATCGTGCCGGCGATGTCGTCGATCGCCGCCTGAACGTCCGCCAGGATCGTCTCGGGCGTGTCGCCGGTGATCGTGTACGTGTAGTTCGCGGTGCCGAACTCGACGAAGCCGGCACCGCCGCCCGGCACCGACAGGTGGATCGCGATCGCGCTCTCCTCCGCGCTGAGCTCGAACTGCCCGATCGCCTGCACCGGATCGCGCTGGAAGCCGACGCCGAGCGGCTTGCGCAGCAGCGACTCCGGTCCGTCGCACTCGATCTCGAACTCGTGCCCGGCAACGTCGCCGTCGTCACGCATCGTGCCCCACCAGCGGATCACCCATTCGTCGAACGCGGCCCACCCGAGCGTGTCGTCATCCGGATAGGTGATGTGGTCTCGCCATACCCGGTAGAGCTCGATCCGCCGGCCGTTCCACACGATCGGCTCGTCGGATACCGGCGCAGCCGCGAGGTGGAGTTGGCCCGATCGCAGCCGATGCTGCATCCCGATCGTGAAGCTCGGCGGGACCGGGTACTGGTGGCGCTCACCTGCGCTGCCGATCCGCTCCAGCCCGATGTTCTTGCTGTGCAGGTCCGTGCGCGTCGACAGGTCCGAGCTCGGGCCGATCGGCAGGCCCGACCCGACCGGCACATCGTCGAGAGCGCGCTCGGTGTCGTCGATCGCCCGGAAGAGTGCCGCCAGGTCGAGAGTCCCGGTGAAGTCGCGCAACGTGGCGCGCAGCGGTGAGTCGAGCATCTGCCCGGTGCGCAGGTCGATCGCGAGCCTGCGCGAGAGCCCTTCACGCGAAAGGCCCAGCACGACGTTGTGCCCTGCGCCCGTCGAGATCCCAACGAGCCCTCGCCGATCGCACAGAGCCGTGCGCACACCGTCGATCAGCAGCACGTGCCCGACGTCCATCGGCTCGGTGCCGGCGATCGCGAGGGCTTGGAGCTGGGCCACCGTCGGCACGTCAGGTGATCTCCGCTAGAAGGGAGATCGGCAGCTCCAGTGGGCTGCTCACCTCAGCGCTCGGCACGTTGCGCCGGTACCAGTTCCCGTCCGCCTCGCGCACGGCGTAGGGGCCGAGCGCGGTTGTCCATGTCACCGCACTGGTCGACGATGAGTCCTCGGTGATCGTCTCGTAGTGCAGGAAGCGGCGGCCGTACTTGAGCACCTGCTCGTAGAACTGGTGGAACGTCCCGCCTTGCGCGAGCGTCGTCCCGGTGACGCGCATGCGCGATGGGACCACGTGGGGCGTGCGGAGCTCCTGCCATGTCTCATCGCCGTAGTGTGCGACGTAGATCTGCGTTCCGTCGTCGGCCTTGTAGCGGCTTTGGTGACTCACCGTATAGCCGCTGACGCCGGAGATCGTCGTGGGCGTGAGCGGGTATCCGGACGAGAACAACAGCGGCGAGGGGTAGGACGCGGTGTAGCTCGCAGCCCCGGTCAGATCGGAGCCGTCGAAGCCGAGTGCAGCAGCCCAGTCACCAGCGTTGGCCCCGTTCGTGGTCCAGCTGATGTCAGTGACGCCTGAGAGGTTGATCTGTACGAGCCGATTCTGGAGTACGACTAGCGACGTGCATGTGATTGCAGAAGGCCCGCCGTCGATCTGAGTGTTTAGATAGTCGACCAGCGAAAGCGATGAGGTCGCGTGGCGCAGGTAGTACGTATCGCTATCAAGCAACACGTCATCGCCGTCGAAGACGATCGCCGCGTCAGGCAGCGTGATGCTGCCGACGAGCCACGATGCAGACACGGCGGGCATCAGGCGCTCTTCCTCCGCCGGTTCGCTGCGAGGTCGTCGAGCCCCTCGTCGATCTCTCGCATGAACTCTTTCTTTCCGCCGGCACCGTAGAAGTTGAACGTTGCACCCGAGAAGTTGTGACCTGCTCGCGGAGCGCCGGCCTGCGTGCGAGGTGCCGGGCTGCCCGGAACAGGCGAGTCGCTGCCACGAGGCAAGCTCGCGCCGCCGCCGTTAGCTGCCCCGCCCTGCCCGAGCCCGGCGCCACCGATGCCCCTGCCCTGATCTCCGCTGCCCTGCAGCGCATCGGCCCGGCCTTCGAGGCCACGAGCCCCGAGAGCGGTGCCGCCGGCCACGACACCCCATGCAGCCGCCGAGGCGAAGTGCATCAGCGCGGCAGGGTTCGGGACGCCCCACGTGATGCCCAGGGCCCCGAGGCCCGCAGCCGTCTCGCTGATCGCCTTCACGATCGCGAAGTCTCGGAGCGCACGGAGGGAGCCGGCAGCTTGTTCGAGCGCCGCGATCTTCCCCGCGCGCGCAGCCTCGGCATCTGTCTTGCCCTGCAGCTTCGCTGCGCGCACCGCCTGATGCCGGGCGTCGCCGATGCTGACAAGCGACTGCACGGTCGATGTCGCGTAGCGGGTGAACGTGCCGATCTGCTCGTCACGCTTGCGCTTCTCCTCGTCGATCCGCGCCATCTCGGCATCGTGGTTGATCTGCCGCGCCTGCTCGAGCCGCTGCTCTGCTTCGAATGTCGTCTCGGTTGCCGAGCGGGTATCTTCGAGGTACGCGAGTCGGGCTTGGCGCTCTGCTTCGATCGCCTCGGTGTTGTCGATCTGTCCGGTCGCCTTCTGCTTCTCGATGTCGCTGAGCTGGCTGGCGAGTGCCGCCTTCGGGCGGAACTCGGAGATCTGCTGATACTGCTTCATCGCGCGCTCGAACTCGGCATCCAGCGCATCGAACTGCGCCTCGCGGTCGCGCTTGATGTATCCTGCGACCCGCTTGCTCATATCGGCGAAAAGCTGCTCCCGGTAGCGGAGTCGCTCGGTCTCTCGCTTGAATGCCAGTTCGTCGGCGGTCAGCTCGTCGCTCTGGTTCTTCGCCTTCTTCTGGTGCCGATCGTCTTCGGCCCGTCCGTCTTCCGCGATCCGATTCAGCTCCTCCTGATGCAGGAACTCCTGACGCGCTGCGAAACCTTCGGTTCGCTCGATCTCATCTGCCTGCAAGTCGCGTAGATCCGATCTAATGTCGTCAGCTCGCTGGTGGAATGCCTCAGCCGCCGCAATGTCGACTTCGAGCTCGCGTCGGCGGTCGTCGAAATCCCGCTTGGCCGCGAAGTCGCGGTTCTCAGCTTCAATGCGCGCGTCATCCTGCAGTCGGGCATTCAGTTTTGTAACGTAGGCCGATGTGGCCGCGGCGCGCTCTGCTTCTGCAGCTTTTCGCGTCTCCTCGGCGTGCTTCTTCGCAGCCTCCGCTGCGGCCTTGTGTGATTCGACGAGGTGCCAGATCACGCCGGCCGCCGCACCGGCGGCGACGCCGTACGGGCCGAGCGTACCGAGCACGCCCTGCAAGGCTTGGTTGAAGCTGGCGGTCCCTGCAACGAGCTGGTGCGCGGCGAAGCCGAGGCGTTGATACGTGTTCGTCAGCGCTCCGGTTCCGGCTACGGCCTTGGTCATCCCCGAGTTGGCCTTGGCAACAGCCGCGTCGAAGCGAGCGTATGCTGACTCGGTCTTGCCCTGCTCTGCGGCGAGAGCTGAGATCTTCTGCGTGACCAGGCCGACGCGCTTCTCGGTCGTCAGCAATGCCGAATCGAGACGATCGGCGTTACCTGTGAGGACGACTTCTCCGGTCGAGGTGGCCGAGCCGGCCTTGCTGGTCTCACGAGCCATTCTTAGCCCTCCATTCGGACTGCGACCGCACGCGCTCGTTCTCGCAGCGCTGCTCTTCGAGCTCGAGGTACACGACCGCATCGAGGATCAGCGCGTCGTCGCACCGATCCAGATGCGGGTTGGCCACGCGTCCGCCGTCGCGCGTCGGCGCCCTGTAGTAGCGCATGAGGCTGACGAGCAGAGGCGCGCGCGCGTAGCCGCCTGGACAGCCGTCCTCGATCGGCTCGAACGGGTCGTCACCCGAGCGGCCGAGGTGGAACTGTATCCGCTCCGGATCTACGTCCCACTCGACGGGGTCGAGATCGGTGCGTGTGCAGCCGCGAAGCTGTCGCTCGCCCGTGTTCTCGCCTCGCCGGCCGCAGCACGTGTCGCAGTCGAAGGGCTCGAAAGACGACTCGCCATTCGCCAGGACTCGCCACGCGGCGAGCCTTAGAGTTTTTTTTCCAGGGGTGTCAGGTCTTGCGAGCCGCGCCAGCATGCTGCACCCACCTCGGCCACGCACGTGGCCGCATAGTTCTCCGCGGCGATCAGCAACTGCGCCTCGTCGCGCGGGGCTTTGAGGATCTCGGCGGTCAGGGCTTCTCCTGCCTCGCCGGTCGCGTTCTCCACTCGCGTCACACCTTTGCCGAACGCGAAGCGGAACGCCTCCGACGTCCGGCCTCGGCCGATCAGATATCCGATCTCGTCACGCTCGGTGAGCGACAGCCTGCGAAAGCTCCAGGTTTCGGGCCGCGCGTCGAAGTCGATGTAGGGCTGGAGCTCGGCGAGGGTGAGATCGAACCGGGTCGCGCCGACGATGAATCGCCAGTACGGGTGTCCGGTCTCCGGGTGCGTGTCGGCCTTCTCTGCGTCCGCCTTCGCGCTTGCCGTTGCACCGGGAGGGAGTGCGGCCAGAGCAGAGCGGATCATCGCCTCGCACTCGGAGTTGATCTTGTCGTGCGCCCACGCGCCATCATCCGGCGGCACGAAGCGCATGCGGCCGCACAGGTCGTGGCTCGGTGCGAATCGGCGTCTCATGCGACTCGCAGCACGTACATCTTCGAACGCGCAAGGTGGTACTGCGCGGCGGTGAGGGCCCCTTGCGCAACGTCGCGCTCGAGGCAGGTGAACTTGAGCGCGAGGCCGTCACGGCCTCCGACGTTGACGCGCTGCGGCTCTTCGGAAAACGAGAGGTTGGGGAAGTGGAACCCGACGGCGTTGCTCGCCGCGGTGCCGCACTGAATGCTGACGTGGTAGAGCGTCTCGTTGCGGTACGCGGTGATCCACGAGTCATCGAACGGCACCGTGAAGCCAAGCGACGTTGCGTCATAGCTGTCGGCGGTGAGGCCGTAGCCGTGGATCCCTTCGAGGCCGTTGATCCCGGAGACCGGGTCTTTCTTCACACCGACGCCGATGTCGATCTGCCCCCACACGGTCTGCGTGGCGAGGACCGACGCCGTGTCGGCGATCTCGAACAGCGTCGCCACGCCCGAGCCGAGTACGCGGCCCGGAGATCCGTCGGGTGTCTGTGCGAGCGCAGCCTGCGTGAGACCGTCGCCGTCGAAGTCCGCGCCGATGAATGCGAACTTCAGTTCGATCGGGGCGCCCTGCTCGAACGCCGGAACTTCCAGAGAGCACGAGCAGCCCTTCGCCTCGACGCTGTGCTCGCTGTGCCGGCCCTTGATGTACGCCGTGAGCGACGTGTGATTCGCGTGCGTGTGATCTTCGAGCGCATCCCAGTCGAAGTAGTGCGCCGTGCAGGCGTAGGCCACGTCTGCGCCGCCGCCGTCCGGCGTGAAGTGCAAGTCGTGGCCGGTGACCATCGTCAGGGTGTCTGAGCCGACGCCCTCGGTCACGGCGCTGTACTGGCGGAAACGACCCGTGCCGGCGCTCGTGTCGAAGAAGTACGACCAGCCGTAGGCGACGAGGTTGTCGCCATCGGCATCCTCGACGGTGGGCGCCGTCGCGGTGCCAGCCGCAATACCAGCGGCGTAGCCGCGGTGCTCTCCGCCCATTGCGTTATACAGCAGCTCGTCGTTCGCGATCCGAACAGCCTGCGCGCCTTCGGCCGCGTTGCTCGTTGCGCCGTGCAGGTAGCGGGAGAAGCCGAACTCGTGATTGCGTAGCGCGAGGATCCCCGCCCGCGTCGCACCTGCTCGCTGTTCGAGGTTCTTGTTGGGGATCTTCGCCTGCCGGACGTTCGAGTAGTCCAGGTCGAAGCAGTTGACGACGAAGCCGTTGGCCGTGAGACTTGCCCAGTCCTTGACCGACTGATCGCCGAAGGATGCTTCGCGGTCGATCGCGACCGTCTTTTGGATTGCATTCGCGACCACTACGCTACCCTCCGAGCTCGCTGGTACTGGATGTTGAACTTGTGGGCGACGCGACCGGCGTCACGCACTTCCCACCGATCGGACTCGGTGAACGTGAGGCCGTCGACCGAGCCGACGCCGTTGCCTTCCCAGACATCGGCGAAGCGATCGGCCAGATCCCAGTGATCCGACTCGACGATCTGCGCTCGGTCTTCCTCGCGGAATGCTCGGTAGTCGACGACGACGAACATCACGATCGATGTCTCGACGTCGAGGTTGCCGGTCGCCCCGCCCGCGACCACGCCGGCATCTTTCCACTCGAACCAGAACAGGCGCGGGACCATCGACGATTCGGGTAACTCGCGGTCTTCACCGCGCACCCAGCCGGCGGTCTGCTCGTCGCTGTGCGTCGGCTCGATCGCAGCGATCACGTTGGCCAAGTCGGCCTCCAGATCGGTCAGGGTGGTCTGCGTGATCGTCGGCATCAGCCCCTCAGGAACACGCTGCGGTAGCGCTTGCTCGATCCGGTCGGCGCGGTGTCGGTGACGCGATCGACGTCGGCGGCCCCTTCGGCGGAGCGGCCCTGCGTGAGCCAGGCCCAGAGCCGAGCGAACTCGGCCTCCTGCTCATCTCGGAATGCCTGCGGGTCGCGGTTCTCCGGGTGACAGCCCTGATCGGCGAGGCGCAGCACGCAGGCTTGCTGCAGCAGCTCGACGCCCGGCGCACCGAGCATGAACGACTCGGGCTCGATGCCTCGTGCCCGCAGCTTCGTCTGCAGCCGATCGGCAACCGAGGAGACCAGATCACGCAACGCGTTGGGCGTGCGGGGGATCTGTTTCACCAACTCCCACCAGCTCGAGCGCAGCGCAGCCTCCACGGCACCGAGGCCGGCAAGGCGCGGCTTGTGGCGGACAAGCCGAACGATCTCGTCCTCCTGGTAGAGCTGCTCGCGGAACGTGTACGTCCAGCGAACGCGCAACGGCGGGTTGCCGTCGAACAGGTCCTCGTCGTTCGCCGAGATCGCCGGGAAGCTGCAGGAGAGTTGGATCCCGCTCACCGTCGAACCCGACGCGTACGCCGACAGCGGGACGCTCGCGCGGATCGTCGTCGACGAGACGGCCTCGGCGACGAAGGTCTCGTAGCTCCCGTCGCTCGCCGTGATCGCGTAGGTGCGCCCCGCGGTCGCCGACGAACCGGCATGCGTGAGCAGCCGGGGGTCCGCTTCACCTGCTCCGGCGTCGGCGGCGATCGTGGTGCTGTACGTGTCGACGGTCGCCGCACCCGAAGCGAGGATGAACCGGTCGTCGCCGTCCTCGTCCTGCGTCAGGTCGGCGATCTCCACGGTCGCGGACGCAACGACCCCGGGCGGCACGTGGACGAGAGTCTGCGCGCCGCCGAGATAGATGACGTCGTGGAACCCGCGGGCCATCGACTAGACCAGCGTTGCCGGAGACCCGCCCACCGCGTTGCTCGTCATCGACAGCACGCGCCACCCGGTGTTCGCCTGGTTGCGCTTGACGTACGCGGTCTCGCCAGTGCTGTTGAAGGTCAGCGTACCGACCACGCACGCGAGCGTGTACGAGCCACCACCTGCAACGGCGACCGCCTGGATCGCGATCTTCTGTCCGGCCACCGAGCTCGACGTCGAGATCGCGACGTTGCCCGCACCCGTCACAGTGACGTTGATCTCCGTGGTGGTGTTGAGGATCGCGCACGCAGCATCCGCAGCGGGGGTCACCGCGGTGTCGAGGATCTTGATCGGCGTCACCGCGCCGGTGCCGAGCGCCGTTGCATCGACCGCGCCCGCGGCGAAGTGCTCCGGGTCGATCGACCCGTCGACGTACTGATCGGAGTCGATCGAGTTGGCCGCCATGTCGGCGACCTCGATCGTGCCGTCGAGGATCATCGTACCGGTGATCGACCCGGCCCCGAGTGTCGCCGCGTCGATCAGGTCCGTCGCGTACATGATCCACTCGGTGGGCCCTGCCACGAGGATCGCCGAGCTGTACTGCGTAGTGAGCGTCTGGTTCGCCGCGCCGTTGATCGTCTCGGCAGCGTTGCCTTCGATGACGATGCTGTTCGCCGCGATCGGCTTCTGGATGATGTACTGCCGGCCGGTCTGGCTGAGCGCGTCGTAGGCGTCGGCGATCGGCGGCAGCGTAATCGTGCGCGACGCTGCGGTCGTGTTCGGCAGGATCAGGTAGTCGCTGTTCAGGTCGACCGTGTACGCGGCGGAGACCGAGCGGACCTTCAGCAACGGGGCGTTGAGGAACTTGGCGGAGCGGAGCTTGATGGCCATGGCCTCACTCGCCCCGCTCTGCGAGATCGCCCGCAGCCTTGACGCTGGCGAGCGCCAGATGGAGTTGCGCCAAGGCGGTGCCGAGGCATTTGCCGGAACGCTTACCGGCCTTGGTCTTGGCGGCAGCGATCGCAGCGATGAGTTTCTCGATCTGGTGTTCCATCTGTCGGTTCCCTTCTCAGCGGAGCGGGCGGCGCTTCACCTTCGGAGCCGTTTCGGCCACGAGGCTGGTCGCCTTGGCGTGAGCGCGCAGACGCATCTGATCGCTCGTCATGTTGTGCTTGCCGGCCTCTCGGTCGGCGTACAGGTCGGAGTAGATCGTCTCCGTCATGCGACGGATCGTTTCGCGGCCGGCGAGGTTGAGCTCGCGTGCGGCCTCGATGGACTCGCACTCGACCGCTCTGCCCCCGTCGACCGCGTGCGCCACTACAGCGCGTCCTCGCTACCGTCGGGCTGCGACGGTGCTTTGCGAGAGAGCGCGCCCGCGGGTCGCTTTGCATCGGCCTTGCCTCCGACGCTGACGAGCCCGCTCGCAGCCACGGGCCGCGGGTCGGGTTCGGTCACCGTGTCGGGCAGGTCGACGACCGGCTCGGCTGCGACTGCGACCGAGGCCGGCGGCACGAACGGCCGTCGGCGCTCGGCGTCGTTCGTCTTGCGGATGCACGCCGGGAGCATCGAAGCGTCCGGTCGCTCCGTGCGGCCCTTGTCGCACTGATCGGAGTAGGCGGACCAGACGGCCCACTCCTGCGGCGTGCACTCCGGCTGCATCTTGCGCCAGCCCTTCTCGGCGGCGTCCGGGTAGATCAGCACCTTGCCCTTGAGGATGTACGTCACCCCGTTGTTGATGTTCGCCCGGATCGACAACCGCACCGGGTTGTTGTGCGGGTCCAGGAACCAGATCTTGAGAGCCGGTTCCTGGGCATGACTCAGGCGTTGGGTGGCGACATCCATGGGCTGCACTCCTCGGCGATCACGCGCCGTCGGTGATGATCTTGACGCCGTTGTCGTTGGCCAACGCGACGCCGTACCGCACCGAGTAGGTCAACCACACTTGCTGACGCTCGGGCTTGTCTTGCTGCTGCACGCGCAGAGGCGCCCAGCTTCGCATCGCGAGCGGCGAGAACATGCCGGCGATGCAGAGGATCCCCGTCGCATCGCCCGCGGCGACCGGCAGGTTGTTGCTCATGTAGACCTGGCAGTTGTGGCGAACGCCCTTGAACCCCTGGCCCACCGTGGTGAGCGAGGCGACTCGAGCGGACTCGGCGTCGCTGCCGAGGTACGCGCCGCCGGACTGCGAGATGTCGAGCGCCCAATCGCCGATCTGCTTCGGGTTGAGCACGAGCACCATCTGGCCCGCGGGCGCGTCGAGCAGGTTGTACTTCGTGATCGCCGACAAGATGTGCTCGTCGGTCGTCGCGATCCCTGCGTGCGTCTCGTCCTCGGTGATCGAGTCGTTGAGCACGAAGCCGTCGGTGTCGAGCCGATCGATGATGTAGCGCGTGGCCGTCATCGTCGACACGGCCACGACGTCGATCGCCGTGTCGTGGATCGACTCGTACGAGATGAAGCGCGAGTAGCCGACGTATCCGCCGGTGATCGTCACTTCGCTCGTGTCGAGCGTGACGCCAGCGAACTCGTCGCCTTCGGTCTTCGTTCCGGCCGGCACCGTGTCGGCGCTGACCGACGGCAGGTTGCAGGTCGACCCGGTTCCCGGTGGGACCACGTCTGCCCACGCGATCGTGGGGAAGACCGGAACCGGGAGGTTCGCTTGCTGGAGGGATGCTTCGATTCGCTCTGCGGGGACGACTTCGGTGATGTCGGATCGAACGGTGTCGTTGGCGAGGACGGCCATCGCTGGCCCTGCGACTTTCTAGACCATTCGCTTCCCATCAGGCGTGAAGGACAGGCCGACGCGAGCGCTCGCGCCGTTGGGCGCGTGGGGCACTGGCGTGACGGTCTGCTTCGCGAGCTCGGGTGAGGCAGCGAGGATCTTTTCGTGGACGGCCTTTGCAGCCGCGACGGGGTCCGCAAGGTCCTGCTCGAGGAGCATTCCTCGCGCAGCCTCGCGGTAGAGGGCACGCATCGACGACGGCGCGAGCGCCATCGCTGACTCGAGTGCGATCGCGTGTTGCCGATCCCGCTCCGCTTTCGTCGCAAGGGCTCGCGCCTCTGCGGCTTCCTGCTTCGCGGCCGCGAGTTGCTCGGTCAAGGTTTGCTGAGTCGACCCAAGTCGGCCCCGCGCCTTGTCCAGCTCTCGCGTCAGCTCCTCCGCCTTCGCCTTCCAGTCCGTTGTCCCGTCACCAGTCGCAGGGCTTGCACCTGCGGCCGCCGCCGTTCCACTTGCAGTCGCGCCCGGGGCGGCCGTCGCCGCAGCGTCAGTCGTGCCCCCGGTGCTCTCGTCTGCCATCTCCAACAGATTGGCCAGAACTCCAATCCCTTGTCAAGCTACCTTTGACGAGAGATTGGCGCCGATGCCAGCGGATTGGCGCGGTCAGGCGGCCGGTTTCTCGGGGGCCTGCGTGTCGCTGGGCGCATCAGCTCCGGGCGGCTTGCCCGGAAACTTGGGCGGTTCGGGCTTCGGAGCCTCGAACGACTGCAGCGGCTCGAGCAGGCGGCGAGCCGTTGCCTCGTCGATCGTCGGGATCGCGATCGGCAGCAGGCGGGCGATCAGCTCCAACGGGAGGCGCTTCTCCGCCACGGCGGTTGCCATCTCCATCAGGCTGGCGATCTGGGCGCCGTTGAGCGCAAGGGCTTGGACGTCCGGTCCGGCCGGGCCCGTCGGGAGCGGGGAGCCATCCGGTGCGGTCGGCACCGGCGGCGCATCCTGTGTGACGGCCGGATCTCCGTTTGCCGCATCGGGGACGGTCGGGTTGCCCTGGCCGTCGAAGCTCCCGCCCGCGCGCCCCTGCATCTCCTGGATGCTCTCACCCGGCGCGCCGGTGAGCGGCATCGCAGTCGGCGGTGCGGTCGGGTCGGTCGCCACGTTGCGCGACGCCTGGATCTCGTTGACCTCCGCGCGCTCGGTGATCATCTCGAGCACGCGACGCTTCGCCTCCGCATGGCTCACACCGTCGCGCTCCATCACCGCGCGGATCGGGCTGCTGACACCGAGCTTCGTTTCTTCGACCCACACGCGCACGCGCGCGTCGGGGGTGTCCATGAACGCGAGCTCGGACCACGTGATCCGGAAGCCCTCTTCCACGATGTCTGTGTCGAGCGCGTCGGGATCGTTGATACGGGTCGCAAGTCGGTTGACGAGCATGGCCATCCGCGCCTCGAAGCGATCGAGTCGCGCGACCTGACCTTCGCGCACTTCCTTGATCGCCTCGAACTGCGCGACTCCACCGACGCCTGCATTCGGCAGGCTCGGGTCCGGGTCCGTCATCGTCGACGCGGCGCCGGTCATCTGCTCGGCGATCTCGTCCTGGATCGTCGTGATGTGCTTGACGAAGCCCTCCACGCCGGTGTTGAGATCTTGGACGAGGAACTGCAGGCCGCGGAGAACGAGCGGGCGCTCGTGGTCGGTGAGGTTCTGTCCGTCGGGTGTCGTGTCCTCTTCGGAGTTGTGCAGGAGCGCGATGATCTTTCGGCACTGCGTCTTGCGGGTCCACCCCATCGACGCGCCGATCAGACCGACCTCGATCGTCGCACGCGTAGCCGCGCGCCACGTCTTCCAGTCCCACCAGTCGCCCTTCGCCGAGTGGGCCGAGAGCATGTCGGCGCCGGGGAATGTGCGCATGCCATGCTCGATCGGCGCCCACGTCCCGCTGGTGATGAGCTCATAGTTGCTGTCCCACCAGCACAGTCGCTTGGCATCGACCGTGCGCAGCACCGGCTCGCCGGGCTGCGGCTGCCATCCGCGTGTAGGCCACACCGTCGCAACGATGTCCGGTACGCCGTAGACCGATCGCTGCGGATCGATCCACACTTCCGAATCCGCGCCTGTGACGACCTCGAAGTCGATCACGTCCTCGCCCTCTTCGCCCTTGCGCGGCACGACGAGCACGATGATCCGGTTCATGATGATCGACAGCCGTTGCCACTCGAGCGCGAACGCGTCGAAGCCGATCCTCCGATAGAGGTCGACGAGCTTCTCGCTTGCATCCTTGTCGTCGTCGATGCGGCGCTCGGGCTTGCGCTTGTAGGCCACGGCGATCTTGCGAGCGCATCGCTTCCACAGGTTGAAGAACCCGACGGACCACCGGGTCATCTCTCCGATCACCTCGCGGTCGACGTGGGTCTCGCCGATGCGCGCGGCGATCTGCGAATCGTAGGAGTCGGTAGCGATGTCATAGCGATCGCGGAACTCCCGACGCCTCTCGGCGCACCCGTGCTCCCACGGCTTGAGCGTGCGGGAGAAAAACGACTTGCGCTCGGCCGGGTCAAGCTGCTCGATGAGGATCACGGGTCGCCTTGCCGATCTGCACGCCTGGGTGCGCGGGAAGCAGTCGCTTGGAGAAGAAGCGCCACGACACGTACCTGGTCGTGTCGTCGAAGTTGTAGACGGTGCTGTCGATGACGTTGCCGGACTCGCTGCGGATCTTCGGCCGGTTCGGCACCTTGCTGAGCGCGACGATGAGCTGCGGGCACCCGACGCGGCTCACCTTCATCAGCGACATGCGCATCATGAGGCGCACCAGCTTGCGCGACTCCATCACGTCAGGGTTCGTGCGCTTGTCCTCCACGCAGATCGGGCTCGTCACCTTGAAGCCGAGCCGCTTGTACTCCGCGGCGTCGTTGCTCTGATGCGCGTGGCCGCCGTGGTAGTTGGCGTCGTGGAACATCGACGCGTCGCAGATCAGGCCGGTGCGGCCGCGGTACTTCCCGCCTTCGAGGCCGGCGAGTTGACGGGCGGCCTGTTCGGTGTCGCCGCGGATCGTCATCTCGTCGAGGAAGCACATCGTCCACGTCATCGGGTCTTCGATGTCACCGAAGATCTTCGCGATCAGAGCGGTCTGCGGATTCCAGTTTGAGTCGGCGCTGCCGATGTAGTCGACGCCCGGCGTCTCGCCAGGCTTGCGCGAGTTCCACAGTGCCTTCGTGGCGAGGCGCGTGCAGTCGTCGCGGAATCCCCACGCCGCGGGCTTGTGACTGTTCGTGTCGACGATGCAGTCGTCGCCCCACACGTCTCCGTAGGCGTAGGCGCCGACGCGGCTCCACTTCCCGTGGATCTTCTCGTCGATGACCTTCGGGTCTGTCGTGCCGGCTTCGAGTCGCGCGATGGACTCGCGCGTGACGAACACGTTGTCGTAGGAGTCGCAGACGACCATGCGCAGCTTGGATGCCGTCGGTAGCTTCTGCTCGATCGGCTGCACGATCTCGTCGTAGATCCACGCGCCCTCGTCATCGGGCACCGTCGACATGCCGATCGCGCCCATCGACTGCGCGACGCGTCCACGCAACACCTGATAGGCGTCGGCTCCTCGCACGCGCGCGGCCTCCTCGAAGTGGATCCGCTTCACGTCGTCGCCTTCGAGGTGACCGCCGTGGCCGTGGCCTGCGTGGTAGAGCTCCACGCGGGACAGGTCCAGCATCGTGAAGTGCATATGCGCGGCGGTGTGCTTGTCCGGCAAGTTGTGCGCGAGCATCGGCTCGCCTTCGTAGGTCGGGAGCAACGGCGGGTCGCTCTCCTTCCCGTAGAAGATCTTTTGCATGTTCTTCCACGTGCGCATCAGCGCTGGCGCAACGAGCCAGAAGATCTCGCCGCGGCCGCCGAACTTCACCCACCCGCGGCTCCACCACATATCGCCGAGGAACGTCTTGCCGGATCGCCATCCGCCGGTGAACAGGATCACTTCGGAGCTGTCGTCGCGCAGCGCGTCGACCTGGTCCTCGGTGCAGCGGTAGACGATCGGAGCGCTCCACACGAGACAGTCGGGCGTGCCCCACGGCAGAGCTTGGCCGGCAACCTCGTCGTACTGCTCGAGTGTGCCGTCGCCGGTCTGCTGCTTCCACCGATTCGACCGGCGGCCGGTGAAGCGGTTGATCAGCACTGACAGGTCTTCGACGCGGCCGAGTTCGCGAGCGGTCTCGCTTCCGCAGCACGGGCACGTCCGGCCCGGCACGTCGTTGCGCTCGTGCGGGATGATCGTCGTCGTCACCAGCGCGACGTTGGCCCCGCCGAACTGACGGCGGAACATGTCGCGCTCGGCGGCGGCGTAGATCTGCTCGATGCGCGGCACATCACCCCGTGGCCCCGTGGTCGAGCACTTCGCATGCGAGTCGAGCGACGTCGCGAGGGCTAAGGACCAGCGTGAGCAAGGCACCTTGGCCAGCGCGCTGACTCCACGCGTTCTCTTCTCGAATGCTCTGGAGCACGCTGGCGCAGCGACGGTCTGCGGTGTCGCGGTGTTCGAGGATCTCGATCCCGTCTATGGTCCCGCGCGGCTCGTAGCTCGGGCGTCCGGCGAACATGAGCGCCGCGATGTCAGCGGGCGTCCAATGCCCCGCCATCAGGTCTTCGACGCGCATCACGCGAGCACCCGGTAGGTGACGGTGCCGCGAACGGCAACGCTCGTCGCTCGGTTGATGATGAAGTCGTGCGCCGATGCCTGGGAGAACAGGTCGGTGAAGACGTACTGCGCGTTCGCTGCCATCGCGACGTCGCCGGTGACCCGCGTGCCCGATGCAGTCGGCCCGGACCACAGGGCCACGGTGCCCGCGGCGTCACAGATCAGCTCGATCTTCTCGATCACCCACCGCTCACCGGCGGCCACGTTGATCACGGTCTGTTCGTCCTGCGCGGCGGTGAGGTTGATCGCCGTCTGCACGAGTGGGCCGGCGACGAGCGAGAGCTGGTGGGCGATTTCTTGAACGAAGGTCTTCATGCGGTCACCGTGTCGCCGGCCACGCGGAAGCGGAGCCGCATGCCGGGGTAGTTGCCGGGTTGGAGGTCTTGAGGGTCGGTCGCGAAAGGCGTCTCGAATGCAACGGTGTCGTCGGTCGAGTGCGCCGGGTTGTCGGTGTTGGTCTCGTACTCGTCGGTTGCCCCTGTCGCGAAGTCGGACGGGTCGTCCGCGGGGCTTGCGGTGCTCGGGCTCGCTCCGGCGACGAAGCCAACGGCGACTCCACCGTTGCCGCGGATCGCCAGATGCAGAGTAGAGCTCGCCGCGATCGAGAACTCCGGCGATGCGTTCTGGCCGACCCACGCCATCGATCCAGAGCCCGCGGTCGCGCCGTGGTCTTGCGAGAGCGTCGCGGCGTCCGGGTCCCCGATGCTCCCGCCTGCGTACTCGCCCGTGCGCATCTGCCCGCTGCTGATGTCGTGCAGTGCGGTCTCGCGGCGCGTGCAGAGCATGCCGAGGATCGCGGGAGTCGTCAGCGACGCGAGGACGTTCGCGCCGCCGGCATCGGGGCTGGTGAGCGCCGACTCGGACGCAGCGAGCACGTTGTCGGTGTGCATGCCGAGGATCAGGCCGTTGGTGGTCGTGCCGCCGAGCGAGCAGTCGCTGCAAAACGGCGCGGTGCGGTACTCGATCGCGCACATCATCACGACGGCGTTGGTCTCGTCGACGTCGGTGATCCCTGCGAGCGAAGCTGGAAACGCGACGGTCGGGTCGTTGTCGATCCCCGTGTTCACGATCACCAGGTTGCGGTTCGTCAGGTCGGACGAGCCGGGCGTCTCGAAGGCCGGGTGCGTGCCGTTCGTCTGGTCGGCCTTCGCGAGAACCCACAGCGAAGCGTTGTCGGCGATCGCGGCGGACTGCGCAGCGGTGAGCGACAGCCAGGCATAGACGTTGCCGGAGCCATCGTCGGTCGCGGTGACGATGCCCTCGGCCACAAGCGTCGGTGTCGTGCTCCACGTGCTCGAGCCGCCGGAGTAGACGGCGACGCGAACCTGGTCCGCCGGGTCGGCGGTGCCGAGCAGAATGCCGATCGCCGTGAGCACGGCCGGGCCGGCGGTGAAGGTCGCGTGTGCGGCGATGACCGCGTTGAACGGGTTGCCGTTGCTGACGACCGTGGTCGTGTGCGAGCCGAACAGGCCCGCCGTGCCGCGGCCGGTGTACGCGGCCCCCACCGCGCACGTCGCCGCGTCGATGTTCCCGGAGATCGCCAGGCCGGTCTCGTCACCGGATGCGACCAGGCCCGCGCCCGCGCCGTTGATCGCGGAGATCGTCGAGCTCGCGCGCGAAGCCGCGGTGATCGACCCGCTGCCCAACGCGACCTCGATCCCCGTGTAGCCGGCGAGCACAGCGACGTGATCGCCCGGGTCTGCGTTGTAGCCACCGTGCGACCACCACACGTAGTAGTCCGTCGAGCCGTTGGCGTTCTGCGGCAGGGCCCAGTAGGCCATGTTCGCCGTCGATCCGTAGCGGCCTTCGATCGCCGCGCGACGGCGGTTGTCCTGCGACACCGGGGCGACCGTGAACGTCGCGACCTCCGGCGGAGGGCCGAGCGACTGGCCGGTCGCGTAGATGAATCGTCGGTGGCGACGGCGGCTCATCGCTGTATGCTCCGGGGATGCCGCTCTGGGAGAACGACGGTGATACCGCTGCAGCCGCGGACCGCAGCATGAGCCCAGAGTGGGCGCGATGGGCCCTGGCGTACTTCAGGGAAATCGATGCGAAGTCCCGCTTCAACCCGTGGGAGCGCATGCTGGAGATCAACGACGCGCTGGCGAGCCGTGCTGTCGAGCGCTGGCGCGACCGTCACGGCCTGCGCGGCCTCGGCCTTGCGCTCACCGAACATCAGTGAAGCCCTCCTAGCCGATCGGCTAGACGCTTCTGCGCCTCGGCCCGCTCTCGTAGGCCGGCGAGCTCCAGCGTCTCAGAGTGCTTGTCCGCCGCGATCGCTCGCGACACGAGCTCGCCGATCACCTTGAGCAGCGCCGTCCGGTCCCGGCACAGGCCGTCGATCTTCGACGTGCACTCCGGGCAGGTCGCGTGTGTCTCGTCCAGGTCCGCACAAGCGGACTCGGCGACGTCGATCAGCGCGCGCGCTGTGTCGCAGGTCCGCTCGGCTCGCAGGTCGTCGAGCCAGCGTTGGCGGGCTGCCGGGGACGAGGGGATCATTCGACCGCCTTCACCTGGCCGGCGAACAGCCGGGCCGACATCGAAGCCGCGTCCAGGTCGTCGGCGAGCTTGGCCGCCTGGTCCGCATCGAGGCTGAGCGACAGCATGGTGATCTCGTCGCCGTCGATCTGGATCAGCACGTCGTCCGGGCCGCGGCAGGCGACCGAGATCGAGCCCGGGTTGCTGCGCTCCTCGGAATCGCCAGGGCTCACTTCTCCGCTGGTTATCTCCTCGGTTTTGCCCTTTTCGGTCACGAGTGCACCACCCCGCTCATGTACTGGGCCAACGCCTGCGCGTAGACGTCCGCCGCCTTGCCCGACAAGCCGGTGAACACGATCCCCTCCTTGCGGAGCTGGGCCACGCGGAAGGCCCGGCGCGCATCGGGCAGCCGCAGCCACACCCGGACGCCGGCCCGCCTGTCGTCACCCTCGACGACGAACCGGAAGTTGCGGGCGAGCAGGCCGGTCTCGTAGCCGACCCACCCCGTCGCGTCCCGGGGCAGGTCCCCGTCGTCGAAGCGGTGGCCGCCCAATAGGGACTCCTCGAAGTGGTCCCGCAGGGCGGTGCCGCAGAACTCGAGCGCATCACGAGCGGACGCGTCGACCACCAGATCCTTGTCGAAGTTGAGCGACACGCCGTGCCCGAACTCCCGGCCACCCTTCGCCACGATGACCTTGCCGGGCCCCTTGCGGCCTGCGCTCGGTCCCCTGCGCGAAATCGTCACGAAGTCTTTGCTCAGCCGGCCCATGTGACCTCGCGTCTCACGCGGCATGCGGCGTGCCAAGTTTCGGTCTTCGCCGGATTCTGACGCGCTGTTTCGAGCGCTCCACAGAACGGCTGTAGCTGTGCCTGCGTGGCCTCCAAACGGCGTTCTGCGCAGCGTGCACCGCGCAGGGTAAACTTACGCGTGGGGG
>Ga0310810_10001292_pt1 | contig 26027 bp, 26 predicted proteins | sample NCmetagenome_FD_207641 | JGI IMG/M metagenome (GOLD analysis project Ga0310810, IMG submission 207641) | Soil microbial communities from experimental microcosm in Duke University, North Carolina, United States - NC | ecosystem: Engineered > Artificial ecosystem > Soil microcosm > Unclassified ...
ATGTCGACCGGGGAGATGAGCCGCGTATCGATGCCGATCGAGCGTTGGAGCGCCACCGACGCCTCCATCGGCGCGCGCATCTTCTCGTCGACGCCGAGCAGGTAGCCGGTGTGACGGAAGCCACACGAGGCACCGCCGACGCGCTCGGCGAAGTGCTGGAAGAAGTCGAGCGAGTAGCGAATCATCCGGCACGTCTCGGCCGTCGAGTAGTGCTGTCGCACGCACGCCGAGCTCTTGCCCGTACCGCCCGATGCGAGGCTGCTCTTGTCGACGACGACCACGTTGCGCACGCCGCGCTGCGTGAGGTGAAACGCCGTACTCGCGCCGGTGACCCCGCCGCCGATGATGACCACGTCTGCCGTCCGGGCTGTCGTCATGGGCGCGAGTATATAGTGGAGGCCCTACACAAGGAGACCCCATGCCGATTCCAGCCGCGATGACCGCGACCGTACTGGTCGCTCCGCATCGCTTCGAGCTGCAGCAGCGCGCCGTGCCGGCGCCGGGCGACGAGGACGTCCTGATTCGTGTGAGGGCCTGCGGCGTCTGAGGAACGGATCTGAAAATCATCCACCAGGGCATGCCACAGATGCCCCCGTACGGCGAGTTCATCTTCGGCCACGAGTACGCGGGCGACATCGTGGCGGTGGGGCGCACCGTGGATGAGTTTCAGATCGGCGACCGGGTGGTCGTCGAGGCGCACATGGGATGTCGTCGCTGCGAGAACTGCATTCGCGGCCTGTACACCGCGTGCCTGAACTACGGCAACATGCGCCGCGGACACCGCGCCAACGGATTCACGACGAACGGCGGCCTCGCCGAGTATGCCGTCAATCACGTGAACACGCTCTATCGGATGCCTGACGGCGTCAGCTACGAAGAAGCAACCGTCGTCATGACGTCTGGCAGCCCGCTGTTCGGCCTGCAGAACGCGGGCGGCTATTTTGCGGGTGAGACGGTGGCCGTGCTCGGGCCGGGACCGATCGGGCTCATGGCGATCCAGCTCGTGCGCGCGCTCGGCGCCACGCGTGTGATCCTCACGGGCACGCGCGAGTCGCGGCTGAGCGTCGGGCGGCAGCTCGGCGCGGATGTCACGATCAACAGCCGCCAGTCCGATGCGGTGGCGGCGGTGCTGGACGCCACGCGCGGCAAGGGCGCCGACCTCGTCATCGACTGCGCGGGCGGCGATGACACGTTCGATCAGTCGATCCGCATGGCCAAGCCGGGCGGCAAGGTGCTGCTGGTCGCCTTCTACCACGGCCCCGTCACCGCGGACATCAGCCACGCCGTGCGCCGCAACATCACGATCTATACCGAGCGCGGTGAGGGCGGTACGAGCGTCGGGCGGGCGCTGGCGCTGCTCGCGGCGGGACGGCTCACCGCCAAGCCGCTCATCACCCATCAGTTTCCGCTCGCGCGCGTGCACGAGGCGATGCAAGTCCTCGAGACTCGCGCGGGAGATCCGCTGAAGGTCATCCTGAATCCGTGAGCCGGCCGGCGTCGTTCGTCGCCGTGGTGCTCGTCGGCGCGGCGCTCGCCGCCGCCCCCGCGGTCGCGGCGCCCGCGGGCCAGCTGACGTGGGCAGCGCACTTCAGCCTGGCACCGACGTTCTTCGACCCCGCCGAGACGTCCGGACTGATCACGCCGTTCATGATCCTGTACGCGCTCCACGACGCGCTCGTGAAGCCGATGCCGGGCAAGAGCATGGCGCCCAGCCTGGCCGAGTCGTGGACGACCTCGCCCGACGGCCTGGTCTACGAGTTCGTGCTTCGGCGTGGCGCGACGTTCCACACCGGCGATCCCGTGACGGCTGACGACGTCAAGTTCTCGTTCGAGCGCTACCGCGGCATCTTTGCGCGCGCGCTCAAGGAGCGCGTCGCGAGCGTGGAGACACCCGATCCCGCGCGCGTGCGCTTTCGGCTCAAGCAGCCGTGGCCGGACTTCCTCCTGCATTACGGTACGCCGGCCACCGGCGCCGGCTGGATCGTTCCGCGCAAACACGTCGAGCGGGTCGGCGAGGACGGCTTCAAGAAGGCGCCCGTCGGCGCCGGCCCGTATCGGTTCGTCTCGTTCACGCCCGGCGTCGAGCTGGTGCTGGAGGCGTTCGACGGCTACTGGCGCAAGACGCCGAGTGTGAAGCGCCTCGTCATCAAGGCGGTGCCCGACGGCACCACGCGTCTGGCGATGCTGAAGCGTGGTGAGGTCGACATCGCGTAGGGTTTCGACGGCACGCTGGCCGATGAGGTGCGGCACACGGCCGGGCTGACGCTCCGCCCGGCGCCGTTCACGAGTACGCACTGGCTGCTGTTCGCGGACCAGTGGGATCCCAAATCGCCGTGGCATGACCGCCGCGTGCGCCTCGCCGCGAATCACGCCGTGAACCACGAGGCGCTCAGCCAGGCCGAGACGCTCGGTTTTGCGCGGATCACCGGCAGCATCATTCCGAGCAGCTTCGACTTCTACTGGCAGCCGTCGCGCTACGCCTACGACTCTACGCGAGCACGCCGGCTGCTGGCCGAGGCCGGGTATCCGGGCGGCTTCGAGGCCGGCGACCTCTGGTGCGACGCGGGAACCACGAGCGCCAGCGAGGTGCTCGTCAACGATCTGCAGGCGGTCGGGATTCGCACGCGGTTACGGCCGCTCGAGCGCGCCGGGTTCCTCAAGGCCTTCCAGGACAAGAAGCTCAAAAACGTGATCTACAGCCTCAGCGGCATCGCGGGCAACGCGGCGACACGTATCGAGGCGTTCGTGGCGTCGAGCGGCGTGTACGCCTACGGCGGCTATCCCGACATCGACGAGCTGTACCGCGCGCAGGCGCGCGAGGTCGACGCCAGGAAGCGCGAAGCACTCCTGCATCGGATCCAGCAGCTGATGCACGACAAGGCCCTCTTCCTACCGATCTGGCAGTTCGTGCTCCTTCAGGGCGTCGGCCCGCGGGTGGGCGACGCGGGCCTCGGCCTCATCACCGACTATCCATGGTCGGCGCCCTACGAAGATCTTCGACTCAAGCCCTAACCCTTGATCGCGCCGCGCATGAGGCCGGACGCGATGTAGCGCCGAAGCGCATAGAAGATGACGATCGGCGGCAACGAATAGAGGATGGCCAGCGCCATCATGTAGTTCCACGGGGCCTCGTCGGTGTTGAAGAATTGCGCGATGGCGACGGCCACCGTCATGTTGCGCGTCGAGGACAGCAGCACGTACTGGTAGACGTACTCGTTCCAGGCGAGCAGCAGCGCGAACGTCCCGACCGCCGCCAGCGCCGGCGCCATCAACGGCAGATAGTTCAGCCGGTATCTCTGCAGCGGCGACGCGCCGTCGACACGCGCCGCCTCATCGAGCTCGATCGGGATGAGGCTGCCGTATTGCTGAAGAATCAAGATCGCGTAGGGCGTGGCGAACGTGACGTTCGCCGCGATGATCGCCCAGAGACTGTTGGCGAGCCCGTACGTCGCCATGAGGCGCGAGAACGGAATCACGAGAAACGAGGCCGGCACGGCATAGGTCACGAGCGGGGCATTGGTGAGCATCCAGTGCTCGCCGAGGCGCAGGCGGCCAAGCGCAAAGCTCACGAGCGAGCCGACGACGACGGTCACCACCATCGTCATCACACCGATGAACGCGCTGTGGCCGAACTGTCGCCAGACATCCGCCACGAGCCAGTACCCCTGGGTCAGCACCGTGTGAAAGCTGTGAAGCGACGGGTCGGGCGGCCAGACGATGCCCTCGAACTCGATGTCGCCTTCGTCCGGATCGAGCGCGATCAAGAGCATGTTGTACACGGGCAGCAGCGACCAGACGACCAGCGCCACGAGGAGGATGACGGACGCCATCTCGCGCGCAATTTTCACAAGCGTACCTGCCTGGTCTCGACGACGCGCATCAGGACGACCGTGATCGGGATCAGCGCCGGCAGAGCCGAGAGCGCGATGGCGACACCCAACGACGGCTGCGCGGCGTTGAAGGCGTAGTGCATGCCGAGTGTGGCGAGGACGTCGGTCGAGTAGGCCGGCGCGCCTTCCGACACGAAGGCGACGGTCGTGAAATCCCCAACCGTCCAGAGCGTGCACAGCAGCGTACACACCAGATAAAGGTTACCGAGCAGCGGCAACACGACGTGGGCGAAACGCCGGGAGCCGCTGGCGCCGTCGACCTCGGCCGCCTCGTAGATCTCCTGGGGGATCGCCATCCGAGCGGCGAAGAAGGTGAGCGTCCAGAACGGCAGCCACTTCCAGACGTCAGCGACGATGTTGGCGCCGAGGGCAAGACGGTGATTGGTGAGCCACAGCGGGCCCTGAACCCCGAACAGCTTCGCGAGCAGACTGTTGACGAGCCCCTCCTCGCCGATCAGCATCCAGTGGAACGACACGAACGCCGGAATCGCCGGAAGCGCCCACGGCAGCATGAACACGGGGAGGAAGGCCCTGATCCACCAGCGGCGGCGCATGAAGAAGCCGGACAGCAACAAGGCGCCGAACAGCTTCAGGTTCACGCCGAGCGCGACGAACAGGAGCGTATTGACGACCGCCTGCGCGTAGAAAGGGTTCGCGAGGAGCTCGCGGTAGAGCGACGGATCGCGCGCCATCCACAGCCCGTAGCCCACGGGGTAGACGACGAACGCCAGGAACACCGCGGCGTAGGGAACGCTGAACGCGATGGCCCAGGCGCGTTCCGAGCCGAGGGTCAGCCCTTGACCCCGCCCATCGTCAGGCCGGCCGTCATGCGCCGGCGGAATGCGTAGTAGATCACCACAGGCGGTAGCGCGTAGATGATCGCCGTCGCCATCATGTAGTTCCAGGGCGACTGATCGCTGTTGAGGAACTGCGCGAGCGCCACCGGGACCGTCATGTTCGACTTCGACGACAGCAGCAGGAACTGGTAGAGGTACTCGTTCCACGCCAGCAGCATCGCGTACGTGCCGACGGCGACGAGCGCCGGCGCCATCAGCGGGAGATAGATGCTCCGATAGATCTGGGCGGGCGAGGCGCCATCGATCCGCGCCGACTCGTCGACCTCGATCGGGATGCTGCGGCCGTATTCCTGGAAGACGAAGATCGCGTACGGGGTGGCGAACGCGACGAGCGCGGCGATCACCGACCAGAGGTTGTTCGCCATGCCGTAGTTCTGCATGATCCGGTAGAACGGGATCGCGAGGAACGAGGCCGGAATGACGTACGTCAGCAGCGCGGCATTACTGACGAGCCAGCCGTGGCGGACGCGCATCCGGGCGATGGAGAAGCTCGTCAGCGAACCGATCAGCAGCGTGAAGAACGTCACCATCGCGCCCATGTAGACGCTGTTGGCGAACTGCCGCCAGAAATGCTCGAGATACCAGTGGCCCTGGCTCAAGACGCCCCAGAAGCTCGCGAAGGAGATGACTCTCGGCCAGATGTGATCGGTGAAGACGTCGCCCTCCGGCTCGAGCGAAACGAGGACCATGTTGTAGATCGGCAGCAGCGTCCACACCACGAGCACCGCGGAGAGCACCACGGTCCCGGCGGTCGCGAGGTAGCGCCGGACGCGCACGGCACGCTGCGCTCGTGCCGCGGCACGGGAGGAGGAAAGCGCCGCATCGAACGCGAGCGTGCTCATAGCTGCACCTCCGCCGTGCGCAGCTTGCGCATGAGGACGATCACCAGCGGGATCACGAGTGGCAGAGCCGACATCACGGCCGCCACGCCGAGGCGCGGCTGCCCCAGGTCGAAGGCATTGCGGATGCCCAGGGTGCCGAGCACGTGCGTGGAGTTCGCCGGCCCGCCGCCGGAGACGAAGTAGACCGTGTTGAAGTCGCCGAGAAGAAAGATGGTCGAGAGCAACGTGCAGATGAGGTAGAGGTTCGCGAGCAGCGGAAACGTGATGTGGACGAAGCCACGAATGCCGGTCGCGCCGTCGACCTTGGCCGTGTCGTTGATCTCGAGCGGGATCGCCATCCGGCCCGCGAGCAAGATCAGCGTCCAGAACGGCGTCCACTTCCAGATGTGGGAGACGATGACCGAACCCAGGGCCATCCAGCGGTCATTGAGCCAGTACGCTCCCTCGATGCGAAAGAGCTTGTAGAGGACGTTGTTGAGGAACCCCCACTCGCCGTTCAGCATCCAGTGGATCGAGATGAACGTCGAGATCTGCGGTACCGCCCACGGCAGGATGAAGATGAGCAGCAACACCTTCATCCACCAGCCGCGGCGCATGAAGAACCCTGACAGGAGCAGCGCGAGGAACATCTTCACGTTCACGCCGAGCGCCAGGTAGAGCACGGTATTGACCACCGAGCTCTGGTAGATCGGGTCCGAGAACAGCTCCTGGTAGAGCTTGCCCTCGCTGCCCATCCACACACCGTAGACGATCGGGTAGACGACGAACGTCAGGAACACGGCGACGTAGGGCACGAGGAACGCGACCGCCCACGTGTACTCGCCGCCCTTGAGGTTGCCGCGGAGGTAGCGCGCGAGTGTATGCCGTCGCGTTGCCGGGCGGTGGATCTCGAGGACCGATACGCCGTTCGCCATGGGGCTCTCCGCTCTCACGCGGTCTTGTACTTCGCGAAGATCTCCTCGATGCGCTTGAACGCCTTGTCGACGGCCGGCTCGGGTTTCGATCCGTCCTTGGCCACCTCGATCATCGCGTTGCTCCACACGTGCTGGTTGCGGACTTCGGCCATCGCCAGGTTGTACACGAGGGGGTCCGGAAGCGTCGGGTCGAGGAGGCCCTGCTGGACGTAGCCCTTCAGATGCGGGTCTTTCGGATTCTGCCAGAAGGGACTCTTGGCGAGCGCTGGCATGACGGGCAGCCAGCGCCCCAGCCCCAGCTCGATGAACTCGCCGAGGACTTTCGGCTGGATGAAATACTTCAGGAACTCCTTCGCCACCGTCACGTTCTTGGCGCCCTTCGGGATCAGCCCGGTCGTGAAGCCGACGATCGCCGGCACCGGCTTGCCGTTGTTGTCGTTCGGATAGCCGGGCGTGCCGTGGGTCACGATCTCGTTGAAGTACCACTCGGGGTGCTTTTCCTTGATCGCGACCTCGGTGGAGAGCGTGCCGTCGACGTCCATCACCATGAGCTTCGCGTGGAACGCGTTGTTGTCGTCCGCGTCGTTCCAGTTGATCGCGCTCGGCGGCACGTAGCCGTCTCGATAGGCACCGCCGAGGTAGGCCGTCGCCTTGATGGCGGCCTCTTTGACCTTGGGATCGTCGAGATGCAATTTGCCGTCCTTCGTGACGATGTCCCTGCCGCCATACGCGACGAGGAACGCCATGAAGAGGTTGTAGGGATCGACGCCGTTGGCCGTGACCTGGAACCCGATGCCGTAGACCTTCCGCTCACCCTGCTTGCGCAGGTTGTCCTGGACTTTCTTGAAGAAGTCGAAGTACGCGTCCCACGTCTTCGGGACGTCTTCGATCTTCATCCCGGCCTTCTCGACCAGCGACTTCCAGATGTGGCACGGGACGATGGCGGCCCTGATCGGCACGCCGTACGTGAGACGCTTCTTGATGACACTGTTGTACGCCTGCGCGGACAGAAGGGCGGTCTCGCTGAGCTGCGCCTTCTGTGTCTCCACGACGTCGGTGACCTCGACCCACCGGTCCTGCCACGCGTAGATCTGCAAGATCTCGATCGGGTTCGAGAACCCGATCAGATCGGGAACCACGCCGCTGGTGAGCGCCGCCACGATCTTCTGCCGTTCCGGCGCGAAGGGCGTGATGGAGAGCTCGACCTTGTTCCCACTCTGCTTCTCGTACTCGGTGACGGCCTTGCGCAGCGCCGTGTCTTCATCCTGGACGAACCCCTGCGAGAACCACATGCTCGCGGTCGTCGCTGCCGCCCGGGCGATGTGGGGCGTCGCGAACGGGCTGGTGGCGGCAAGGGCTACGGATCCACGCAGTAACGAGCGCCTGGTGAGATAGGTCACGGTCGCCTCCTGATCACTCGCGGACGTTGACCCGAACCTTGCGGCAGTCCTGTTGAATGCTCGGGATACGACATCTGACGACACCTGTCAAGGAGATGCCGAACCGGCCGCCATCGTTGCAAATCCCTGGGGCGTGAGGCGGAACGTCTTCGCGAACTTGCTCGCGAAGATCTGGTAGCCGATGACGAACACCAGCTCCACGACGTCTGCCTCGGAGAAGTGCGCGCGGACGCGCGCAAAGCACTCGTCTGACACGTCGCGCTCATCGCCGACGATTTCTTCCGTGAGCTCGAGCGCCGCCTTCTCACGCGCCGTGAAACGCTCGCTCGGGCGCCAGTCGGCAAGCGCCGCGAGCGTCGGCTCGTCGATGTGCTCGTTCACGCCGACGGCGTGACGGATGTCCATTCAGTAGGCGACGTCGTACAGCCGCGCCACATGCAGCTGCAGCAGCGCGCGAAGGCGCGCGTCCAGCGTGCCGAAGCGCTCGATCGAGGTCCACAAGGCGCCGATGCCGAACATCAGCGCGGGCCGATGCGCCATGAGTTTCTGCGGCGTCGGCACGTCGCCGAACAGCCGGCGGCCGATCGCATAGAAACCGCGCAGCGCGAGTCCGGGGTCTTCCACGGGAGCGATGCGTTCGGTGATCATGCGCCCTCCTTTGGGCGTCGTCGGCAGTGGTCTGTCGAGCAGCTCGCGCGACCGACCGCGCGCGGTGCACGACGCGCGGCCGATCGAGCGAACTGACTGTGGCGCCACCACCATGGCGCCTACCACACCGGGAGGAACTCCAGGGCGGCGTCTTCGGCGCCCGGGAACAGCGCCGGCTTTCACAGCGCCGCCCGCGCGCCCGCGTCGCAATCCGTGAGCCAATCGAAGCGCGCCGATTGGCGCGCGGATCGACGAAGCGCCGGCCGTCACGCTGTCGTCGTCGACGACACGTTGACGCGACGTTATTCGGGGGAGGGCTCGTCCGACTCCTTGAACATCCGCTGCAAGGTCCGCACGCTGATCCCGAGGATCCTGGCCGCCGCGTTCTTGTCGCCGTGGGTCTCGGTGAGGACACGATCGATGTAGTCGCGCTCGAGCTCGGCGAGGGTCGGGCGAACACTGGAGCCCGGGCCTCCAGCGGCGATCGGCTCGATGATCAAGTCCGATTGCGTGATCGACGAGCCTTTGGCGAGCGTGGCGGCCCGCTCGACCACGTTTTCGAGCTGCCGCACGTTGCCCGGCCACCGCTGTTGTGACATCCACGTGAGCGCGTCGGCCGTGAATCCCTCGAACCGCTTGCCGAGCGCGCCGGCGGCTCGGTCGAGGAAGTGCTGGGCGAGCAGTCCAATATCCTCAGGCCGTTCGCGAAGGCTGGGAAGGCGGATCGGAATGACGGAGAGCCGGTAATAGAGGTCCTCTCTGAACGAGCCGGTGCGGACCAGCGTCGGCAGATCGCGGTTCGTCGCGCTGATCACGCGAACGTCGAGGCGGATCTCGTCGTTGCCGCCGACGGGCCGGATGGTCTTCTCCTGAAGCGCTCGCAACAGCTTGGCCTGCAGGCTCAGCGACATGTCGGCGATCTCGTCCAGGAACAACGTGCCGCCATTGGCCTCGGTAAACAGACCGCGCCGGCGGCGCTCGGCGCCGGTGAAGGCGCCGCGTTCGTGTCCGAACAGCTCCGACTCGAGCAGCGTGTCGGGGATCGCGGCGCAGTTGACCGCGACGAACGGCCGCGTCCGACGTGGCCCGCTCCAGTGAATGGCCCGCGCGGCGAGCTCTTTCCCCGTGCCGCTCTCGCCGATCAACAGCACCGTCGCATCGCTCGCCGCGACGGCGGCGATCTGCTCGAACACCGGCTGCATCGCGCGCGACTGCCCCAGCAGCGTCGACGCGCTGTAGCGACGGCCGACTTCTTCCCGCAGACGCTGGTTTTCTTCCCTCAGCTTCTGGTCTTCGATGGCCCGCCGCAGGACAAGGGACACCTCCGGCAGCTTGAACGGCTTCGAGAGGTAGTCGTAGGCGCCCTGTCGGATCGCCGAAATGGCCGTCTCGACGCTGGCGAAGGCCGTCATCACGACGACGCGAATGCCGGGATGCAGCCGCCTGGCTTCTGCGAGCACGGCGAGACCGTCGATCTGATCCATCACGAGATCGGTCAACACGATGTCGTAATCGTCGTGCTTGAGCTGCGTGATCGCGTCGGCGCCCGTTGCCACGGCCCGCACGGAAAAGCCTTCCGCTTCGAGATGCTGCTGAAGAAGCTTGAGCATCTCGATGTCGTTGTCGATCACGAGGACTCGCGCCGTCATTCGGCCGGACCGCTCGGAAGCCAGACCGTGAACGCGGTCTCACGGCCCGGCGTGCTCTCGACACCGATGCAGCCGTCGAGGCTCTTGACGATGTCGCGGCAGATCGGCAGGCCGAGGCCGGTGCCTTCGCCAGGGGGCTTCGTGCTGAAGAACGGCTCGAAGATCCGGTTCATCAACGAGGCCGGAATGCCGTGGCCGGTATCGCGCACGATGATGTCCACGCCGGGGCGCGATTCGCGACTCGCGACCGCGGCGGTCAGCCTGACCGCGCCGGCCGGCCGGGCGGCCTCGAAGGCGTTCATCAACAGGTTGATCAGCACCTGCTGAAGCTGGTTGCGATCCGCGCGCACCGGCGGCAAGTCCTCCGGGACGGAGACGTCCAGCGTGACGCCATGGCGCCGCGCCGTGTGCGTCAGGAGAATCAGCAGGTCGTCGACGACGCTTTTCACGCCGATGTTCTGAATCGTCGGCTTCAGTGGCCGGACCGTATCCAGCAGCGATCGGATCATCGTCGAAATGCGATCGATCTGGGCGATGATGACCTGCAGCTCGGCGCGGCGAGGGTCGTCGGCGGGCAGGTTGTGGAGGAGGAATTCGGCGCGGCCCGAGACGATGTTGAGCGGCGTCCCGATCTCGTGCGCAAGCCCGCTCGCGAGCCGCCCGGCGACGGCGAGCGTCGCCGAGTGCCGGAGCTGCTGCTCGAGCTCGAGAGCCCGCTCGTTTTCCGCGACCAGCTGCCGGCGCGCGATGCGGAGCTGGCTCGCCATCGTGTTGAACGCCTCCGCGACCCGGCCGAGCTCATCATGGCGGTCGACCGGCAACGGCGCTGCGGGGTTTCCGCGCCCGAGATTGCGGATGCCCTCGGTCAGCGCAAACAGCGGACGGAGCAGCTGCCGTTGTACGACGATGCCCGTCAACGCGGTCATGGAAACGACGAGAACGCTGAGCCGCACCACGATGTCCCAAGTCCCATTCTGGATCCGCTTGTCGATGGCCGCGGTGGAGTGGGCGATTTCGATGCTGCCGATGATCGCGCCCTTGGCGGCGCGGACCGGGAGCACGTAGAAGAAGAACGACTCCTTGCCGGCGCGACGCGTGAATCCCTCGGCGCGGCCGGTCTGCATGACGCGTCGCAGGACATCGGTGGAGGTCTCGTCGCTCGTGGCCAGCGGGTTCGACACCGTTGTCGGCCGCAGCTCGCGATCGAATACCCGGAGCCGGCTGATCTGCCGGTGATCTTTCACGACGTCCGCCAGCACAGCAGCAAGCTCTGAGGGTTGTGCGTCCCGAAGAGCCCGCTCGACCGCCACCTGGGCTGCCGTCGCGATGGTCACCACGTTGCGTTGATCTTCTGCCAGCAACTCGGCCCGTTCCATGCGGACACGAACGAACCCGTAGACGCCGACGACGAGGATCGGCGGGATCAGCAGGACGAGGATCAGCCGGACTCTGAGTCCCACGGCGCGCCGCAAGGATACCGCGCCTGCGGCCCCACGATCATTCCGCGTCGTCGATCAGCTTCTGGACGCGGTCGACGACACTGGAGAGTCGAAAGGGCTTTTCGATGTACTCGACGGCGCCACGGCGATACGACTCATCCGCGACGCGGGGCCCGCCAAACGCCGTGATGAAAATCACCGGCGTGGCCGGGAACCGTCGGTGCAGGAATGCCAGCACGTCGAGACCGTTCATCCCGGGCATTTCCTTGTCAAGGATCACGACATCGACGGGCTCCGTCTCGACCAGCAACACGGCGGCGTCGCCGCTCGGGGCTTCGACGACGCGATGCCCGTCGCGCTGGAGGAAATCTTTGAGCACCGTTCGCATCTCGTCGTCGTCGTCGATGACGAGGACCGTGCCCGCGGTTCGGCGTTTCATTTGCATCACGGGTCAGCGTCGGGTGGTGCAACGCGAGTACCACTCCACGCGACGCGCGCGCGAACGGTGTTCTCAACACTCGAAGGACTTTTCGCGGAGCTGTGACGCGACAACATGACGTCTCCGCCGACAAGACGTCGTCGCGAACGACCAAGGAGGATCGTATGCCGACATGGATGAAGCCGGGCGTCTGGGGTCTTGTTATCGGCAGCATTCTGACGATGATCGTCGGGTTTCAGTGGGGTGGGTGGACCACGAGCGGCACTGCCACCCGAATCGCGAGGGAACAGGCGGACTCGGCGGTGACGGCGGCGCTCGTGCCTGTGTGCGTCGCACTATCGAAAGCCGATCAGGCGGCGCCGAAGAAGCTCGCCGAGCTGCGGGGGATGTCGTCGTCGTACGATCAGCAAGAATTCGTCGTGAAAGCCGGGTGGGCGAACGTGCCGGGAGCCGCTGAGCCCAGCCGCGAGGTGGCGGACGGCTGCGCCGCGGCGTTACTCAAGACCGCCGCGAAGTAGCCACGTCGGTGACGGCCGCGTCGAGGTCGGGCGGTGCCATCGTCTGGATCGGCGTCGTCCTTGCGATTGTGGCGTGCGAACGGCTGCTGAGCGCCGCGCTGATGGGAGCGGCGGACAGCGACGCGGTTTCGATCAGGCTTTTGATCGCGTTCGTGTGCGGCGGCCTGTCGCCTGTGATGATCGTCCTCGGCTACCTGCGGCATTACGCGCACAAGCGGTCGGCGAACTAGCGGCGCACACCGGCTATCGAGAGCCCGGGCGCGACGACATTGTGTCGCCGCCCCGACGCCGTGTCGCGGCACGCGCGGCCCGGATTCCTGCAGGGACGCGCCAACCGCCGTGGCACTTCGATTGCTGGTTGCCCGCGCGCGGCGCGCGGCCGCGCTTCTCATTTCCGGATCTGACAGGAAAGTCGAGGTGCACTCCAATGACCTCATCGCCTCGCTCACGCGGCATCGTGACGCTGTCGCTCATCGCCGTCGTTCTCATCGTCGGTGCAGCCGGGACCGCCGGCGCGGCGGCTGCCGAAGGGCAGATCACGTGGGGCGTTCACGTCGCGCTTGCGCCGACGTGGTTCGACCCCGCAGAGACCCCGGGAATCATCACGCCCTTCATGCTGCTGTATGCGCTGCACGACGCGATGGTCAAGCCGATGCCGGGCAACGCGATGGCGCCCAGCCTCGCCGAGTCGTGGACGGCGTCGCCTGACGGCCGGTCGTACGAGTTCGTCCTGCGGAAGGGCGTCAAGTTCCACAACGGCGATGCGGTGACCGCCGAGGACGTGAAGTTCTCGTTCGAGCGCTATCGCGGCGCCGCGGCCGGTGCGTTCAAGACGCGTGTGGCCGGCGTCGACGTCCTCGATGCCCACCGCGTCCGCTTCCGCCTGAAGCAGCCGTGGCCGGACTTCATGACGTTCTATGGCACCCCGGCGACCGGCGCCGGCTGGATCGTACCGAAGAAATATGTCGAGAAGGTCGGCGATGACGGGTTCAAGAAAGCGCCGATCGGCGCCGGCCCGTACAAGTTCGTCTCGTTCACGCCGGGCGTCGAGCTCGTGCTCGAGGCGTTCGACCAGTACTGGCGTAAAGCGCCCGCGGTGAATCGGCTCGTCTTCAAAGTCATCCCCGACGAAGCCACACGGTTGGCGGCGCTCAAGCGCGGTGAGGTCGACATCGTCTATTCGATCCGGGGAGCGCTGGCCGAGGAGATGCAACGCACGCCGGGTCTGACGCTCAAGCCGACGATCATTCCCGCGCCGTTCTGGCTCGTGTTCCTCGATCAGTGGGATCCCAAGTCGCCGTGGCACGATCGGCGAGTGCGGCTTGCCGCGAATCTGGCGATCGACCGCACCGAAATCAATCGGGCGGAGACGCTCGGGTTTTCGAAGATCACGTGGAGCATCATTCCGTCGAGTTTCGAGTTCTTCTGGCAGCCACCGGCGTATCCCGTCGAGCTGGCGAAGGCGAAGCAACTGCTGACGGAGGCTGGCTATCCGAACGGCTTCGATGCCGGAGCGTACTACTGCGACGCCTCGTATTCGAATCTGGCCGAAGCCACGGTGAACTACCTCAAGGCGATCGGCATCCGGACGCAGCTCCGGCCGCTCGAGCGTGCGGCGTTCTTCTCGCAGTTCCGCGAAAAGAAGCTCGGCAACATCGTGCAGGTCGGCAGCGGCGCCTTCGGCAACGCGGCGACCCGAATCGAAGCCTTTGTCGCCGCCGGCGGCGCCTACGTCTACAACAGTTACCCCGACATCGACGGCCTCTTCTCCGAGCAGGCCACCGAGATGGACCACGGCAAGCGCGCCGCGACCCTCGAGAAAATCCAGCAGCTCATGTACGAGAAGGCGATGTTCGCGCACCTGTGGGAATTGGCGTTTCTAAATGGTGTGGGGCCGCGCGTCGCCGAGTCAGGGCTCGGCTCGATCACCGGACATGCGTACTCCGCGCCGTACGAGGACTTGAAGCTCAAGAGCAAGTGAGAGCGATGACCATGTTCATCTGGGGAAAGACCACGTGCGTGTTCTGCGATCGACGCGTGCCGAAGAAGGACGCGATCACGCTGCGCGAGCGCAAAGGCGTCGGCATCTGTAAAGGCTGTTATGGCGCCTGGGAGCAGGCCGGGCGCAGGTGTGGCCTGTGCGGCAGCATCGTGCAAGGCCCGCAAGAGGTGGGAGCGTTCGGCAAGCCCAAGCGAAGCTTTGGTCACGCCGATTGCGGAGGCGCGCGGCTCGTCGGTCGCACCTAGAAGCGGGTTCGCGGGCACACGTGGCTCTGCGCTCGGGTGGTCGCCGCGCTTGTGGTATATGGTGCGGGTCATGCCGAAGACCGAACCGCCACGAAAGGCCTCACCAGCGTCCCCCGGACTGCTCGAGCGGCTGGCCGCCGGGCCCGTCATCTGCGCCGAGGGCTACCTGTTCGAGTTCGAGCGCCGCGGCTATCTGCAGGCGGGCGCGTTCGTCCCCGAGGTCGTGCTCGAGCACCCGGATCTCGTCGAGGGCCTGCACCGGGACTTCGTGCACGCGGGCTCGGACGTGGTCGAAGCGTTCACGTACTACGCGCATCGCGCGAAGCTGAAGATCGTCGGGCGAGAGAAAGACCTCGCCCGCATCAATCGCGCGGCGCTCGCCATCGCGCGCACGGTCGCGCGCAGCACTCGCACGCTGCTCGCCGGCGACATCTGCAACACCAGCATCTACGGACCCGATGAGCCCGCCACGCACAAGCAAGCGAACAAGATCTTCGACGAGCAGATCGGCTGGGCGGTGGACGCTGGCGTCGATTTCATCGTCGGCGAGACGTACTCGTACGGCGCCGAGGCGGTGCTCGCGCTGGAGGCGATCAAGCGGTCCGGCAAGCCGGCCGTCATCACGCTCGCCATACCGCGCGAGGGCCGCACGCGTGAGGGCTGGTCCGTGAGCGACGCGTGCAAGCGACTTCAAGACGCCGGCGCGGATGTCGTCGGGCTCAACTGCGCGCGCGGTCCCGCCACGATGCTGCCGCTGCTCCGTGAGGTGCGTGCGGCCGTGAGCTGCCATGTCGCCGCGTTGCCGGTGCCGTATCGGACGACGTCGGGCGAACCGACGTTCCAGAGTCTGAGCGATCCGCACGGCACGAGTCCCGACGGCCGCCCGTTCCCGACCGCGCTCGATCCGTTGCTGTGCAGCCGCTACGAGATCGGCGAGTTCGGCCGAGCGGCGTTCGAGCTCGGCGTCCGGTATCTCGGCGTCTGTTGCGGTGCCGGTCCGCACCACATCCGCAGCCTGGCCGAGGCGCTCGGCCGCCGACCGCCGGCGAGTCGATACTCGCCGGACATGTCCAAGCACATATTGTTCGGCAGCGACAAGCGGCTGCGGCAGGCAAATCTCGAGTACGGTCGGCGAAACTACCGATAGTGGGGGGCGCGAAATGGCCCCCACACCCCCAACGCTCGGTGCCGGCCCGGGAAACCCGGGCCGGCCTTCGATGACCGGCGGGCGTTGAACGCGGCGCCATGGCGCGCTTCGTCGCGAAGCATGTGGTGTTCCTGCTGCTGACGCTGTTCGTGGTCTCGTTTCTGGTGTTCACGCTCAACGAGTACTCGCCCGGCGCGGTCGCGCGGAAGATCCTCGGCGCGTACGCGACGCAAGAGCAGGTCGATCTGCTCACGAAGCAAATGGGCCTGGACCGGCCGCTGCTCGTGCGCTACGTGGACTACGTGCGCGCCGCGGCTTCGGGCGATCTCGGTCAGTCGGCACGCTTCAAGGCCCCCGTCCGCGAGATCCTCGCCAAGCACCTGGCGAACACGGCGCTGCTGGCCTCGGTCGCCTTCGCGTGCATCGTGCCCCTCTCGATGCTGCTCGGTGTCGCCGCCGGAATGCGGGAGGGCTCCCGTCTCGATCGCGGCATCCTGATCGCGAGCACGATCGTGGCCTCGATCCCGGAGTTTGCCCTCGGCGTGTTTCTCGCGACCGTGTTCGTGGTGTGGCTCGGCTGGCTGCCGGGGACAGCGACGCTCGTCGCCGGCGGCGGCTGGTCGGCGGCCGCCCAGCTCGTGCTGCCGGTCGCCGTCATCGTGCTGTTCGACGCCGGCTACGTCGTCAGCATGATCCGCGCGTCGATGGTCGAGGTGATGCAGCGGCCGTACATCCGGACGGCCGTGCTCAAGGGCCTGTCGTTCCGGCGGGTCGTGCTGCGTCACGCCGTGCGCAACGCGATGATCACGCCGATCACCGTCATCATGCTGCAGATCAACTATCTCGTCGCCGGCGTCGTCGTCGTCGAAACCGTCTTCGCCTATCCCGGCTTCGGTCGGATGATGCTGGAGGCGGCGCTGTTCAAGGACATCGCGCTGGTGGAGGCAGGCGCGCTCGTCGCCGCGCTGCTCGCGGTCGTCACAAACCTGCTCGGCGATCTCGCCTACATGCTCCTCGATCCGCGCATCCGTGCCTGACACGATCACGACGCCGGCCGGCGCGGACGCGCTCGCACCGCCGGCGCCGATGCTGCCACGCGTGCTGCGCGGCGGCGCGTGGCGGCGTGTGGCCCTCGTGGGCGACTCGGCGCCGGCGACGGTCGGCGTGGCGATCATTCTCGCGTGGGTCATGCTGGCGCTGCTCGCCCCGCTCATCGCACCCTATCCGCCGAACGCCAGCGATCTGAGCGCGCTCGCGCACGCCACGCCGTCGCGGACGCACTGGCTCGGGACGGATCATCTCGGGCGTGATTTGCTCTCGCGCATTCTCTGGGGCGCTCGCCCGGTGCTCGTGATCGCGCCACTGGCCGTGCTCGGCGCCGCGGCCTTCGGCTCGCTGCTCGGTCTGGTGGCCGGCTACCGTGGGGGCTGGATCGGCCTCGTCATCACGCGCGCGTGCGACATCGTGCTCTCGTTTCCGGTGATCATCCTCTACATGATCATCCTGGCGCATTTCGGCTCGTCCGCCTGGAACATCATCGCCGTGCTGACGCTCACGAAGGCGCCGATCATCGCGCGCATCGTCCGCGGGATGACGCTCGACCTGCGCGAGCGTGAGTACGTCGCCGCCGCCAAGATGCGTGGCGAGTCCTCGCTCTACATCATGCTCGTCGAGATTCTGCCGAACGCGCGCGGCCCGCTGTTCGTCGACATGTGTCTGCGGACCGGTTACAACGTCATCATCATCGGCGTCCTCGGCTTCCTCGGCATCGGCCTGCCGCCTCCCGATCCCGACTGGGGCGGCATGGTCAAGGACACGTACGGAATGATGATGGTGTGGCCGCACATGGCGCTGGTGCCGTGTGCGGCCATCTCGTCGCTCGTCGTCGGCTTCAATCTCCTCGCGGTGGGACTGCGTGAGCTCGGCCTCCGTGACTGACGCGCCGCTGCTCGACATCCACGGCCTGCGTGTCGCGTATGCGACCCGCGCGGGCGAGCTCACGGTGATTCCGGGGCTCGATCTGTCGCTGCACGAAGGCGCCGCGCTCGGTCTCGTCGGCGAGTCGGGGTGCGGCAAGTCCACGGTGGCCCTCGCGATCATGCGCTATCTGGGCCGTGCCGGCCGTATCACCGCGGGGCGCATCGGCTTTGACGGACGCGACCTCACGACGCTCGACGAGTACCGGCTGCGGACGATTCGAGGACGGCGCATCGCGATGGTCTATCAGGATCCGATGGCGAGCCTCAACCCCGTCATGCCGGTGGGCCGGCAGCTCATGGAAGTTCCGATCGCCCACGACGGCTGCGACGCGGAGCGCGCGCGCGAGCGCGCGCTGGCGATGCTGCGCGAGGTGCGGCTGGCCGATCCCGAGGCGGTGATGCGCCGCTATCCCCACCAGCTCTCCGGCGGTCAGCAGCAGCGGATCGTGATCGCGATGGCGCTCATCGCCGAGCCGGCGCTGCTCATCATGGACGAGCCGACGACCGGCCTCGACGTTACCGTCGAGGCCGCGGTGCTCGAGCTCGTGCGCGACCTGCGTCGGCGGCATCGCTCGGCGGTCCTGTTCATCAGCCACAACCTCGGTACCGTCGCGCGAGTCTGCGATCGCGTGGGCGTCATGTATCGCGGTGAGCTCGTCGAGGAGGCCGCGGTGCAAGAGATGTTCAGTGATCCGCGTCATCCCTACACGCGCGGGCTCCTCGAGTGTCTGCCGACGCTGGGGCGCGACAAGCAACGTGCGCCGCTGCTGCCGATTCCCGGCCAGGTCGAGCCCGCCGCGGTGCGAGGTGCCGGCTGCGGGTTCGCCAGCCGCTGTTCACACGTCGAGCTCGGGCGCTGCACGACGGGCGTGATTCGCCTGGCTCCGATCGGCGCCTCGGGCCACCGTGTCGCGTGCGTGCGCGTCGACGAGCTCACGCGCTCCGCACCACGGCCGAGCGTCACCGCATCGGCGACGACAACCGCGCGCGCAGCGCCGATGATCGCGATTCACGGTCTGAGCAAGTCGTACGAGCCGCGGCGTCGATTCTTCGGTGCCGGCCGTGCGCCGGTGAGGGCGCTCGTGGACGTCGAGCTCGAGGCCGCCCGCCGGCGAACGCTGGCCATCGTCGGCGAGTCCGGCTGCGGCAAATCGACGCTCGCCAAGATCCTCGGGGGGATCGAGGTGGCGGCGGCGGGTGCCGTCACGCTCGATGGTGTCGACATCGGCACGCTGCCTGTGGATGCGCGCAGTCGTGCGCTCAAGCGCAGGCTGCAGATGGTGTTTCAGAACCCGGACAGCACGCTCAATCCGAGTCACACCGTGGGCTACGCGATCTCGCGCGCGCTGCGCCGCCTGGCCGGTGGCTCGCGCGCCGAGCGCGCCGCGGGCGTCGCGAAGCTTCTCGGCGTCGTCAAGCTGTCTCCGGAGATGGCGGCGCGGCGACCACGCCAGCTCTCCGGCGGCGAGAAGCAGCGTGTGGCGATCGCGCGCGCGCTCGCCGGCGATCCCGACGTGGTGATCGCCGACGAGCCCGTATCGGCGCTCGACGTGTCGGTGCAGGCGGCCATCATCAATCTGCTGAACGAGATCCAGGCGACGCGCGGTGCCACGCTGCTGTTCATCTCGCACGATCTCGCGGTCGTGCGCTACCTGGCGGACGACGTCGCGGTGATGTACCTGGGCACGGTCGCCGAATTCGGCTCCGTGGAGCGCGTGTTCGCGCCGCCGCATCATCCGTATACGGAGGCGCTGCTGTCGGCGGTGCCGGTCCCCGATCCCAACGCCGGGACGGCGCGCATTGTTCTGGACGGCGCGGTGCCCGGGGCCGATGAAATCCCGCGCGGCTGTCCGTTCGCCACGCGGTGCCCGCGGCGCGTCGGTCCGATCTGCGACGACACGCCGCCGCCGGTGCAGCGCCTCGACGGCGGACATCGCATCGCGTGCCACATACCGGCCGAGCAGCTCCTCGCGGCACAGCGCCCGTCGTGAGCGGCTCGGCTTCCTTTATCATGGGCGCGCGATGACGGCCGACCGCGGCGCGAGCGTGGTGATCGTCGGGGGCGGTGTGACGGGACTGAGCGCGGGCTGGTGGCTCGCGCGCTCGGGTGTCGACGTCCTGGTGCTCGACAAAGGGATCGTCGGATGGGAGGCCTCGGGCCGCAACGGCGGCGGCGCCACGCACGTCTACAGCCCGTTCGGTCTCGAGGAGCAGCGGCTGTGGCCGCAGATGGACGACCTGCTCGGCTATCCCACCGAGTACCAGCCGCACCGCATCGGCGTCGCCCTGAGCGAGTCGCAGCTGGCGCTGGCCCGACGGTGGGCGGAGATCGGCGAGGCACGCGGCTTTCGCTGGGAGTCGCTCGACCGCCGTCAGCTCAAAGAGCTCGTGCCGATCGTCGGCGACAACGCTATCGGCGGCACGTACCTGCACTTTGGCGGTCACGCGAACCCGCAGCGCACCGTGCAGGCGTACGCGTGGGCCTTTCAAGATCACGGCGGCCGCATTCTGCAGCACACGATCGTCACCGGGCTCGTGCCGCGCGGCGATCGCATCGTCGCGGTCGACACGACCCGTGGCACGTTCGCCGCCGACGTTGTCGTCATCGCGGCCGGGCCGCAGACGGCCGCGTTCGCCGACATGCTCGGGATCTGGCTGCCGCTGGCACCCGCGCGCGTGGAAATGATCGCCACCGAGCCGATTCCGCTGATGAGGGTCGGCGGCGTGGCGGGCAACGGGCTCTACGGGCGGCAGACGCTGCGCGGCAATCTTGTCTACGGCGGCGGCCCGCACGAGTGGATCAATGTCCCCGACATGACGACGCCCGAGCACGCGAGTACGCCGCTCGTCCGGAATCTGGCGCGCCGGCTGGCCGAGCTCTTCCCGGGCGCCGCGCACGTGCGCGTGATCCGCGCCTGGAGCGGTCTCGTCGAGAACACACCCGACGGACTGCCGGTAGTCGATCGGCTCACCACGTTCGACAACGTCGTGGTCGCGACGATGTCGAGCGTCGGCTTCGGGCTGTCGCCCGCCGTGGGCCGTGCGATCAGTGAGCTCGTGCAGCACGGGCGCTGCACGTTCGCCGATCTCGGCGCGCTCGCGCTCGGCCGTTTCGCGGACACTCCGCGCGACTGGCGCGAGCGGGTGGGCTGGGTCGCGGCGCGACCGGAGATCGCCACGATTGCTGGCGGTGACGCATGATCGATCGGCGTTCTGTTGCCGGCAAGGCGCCCCGGCCCGATCGTCACGTGCCGCTGATCGTCGTCGGCGCCGGGCCGGCGGGCGTGGCGGCGGCGATCGAGGCCGCCCGCGCGGGCGTCGAAGTCCTCCTCGTCGACGAGCATCCGGTCGACAACGACATGATGGCGATGGACGTCCCGCTGTGTTTCGGCCAGCGCATGGACGCCACGGTCCGCAACCGCGCCGCGATGCTCGAGCGCGTGGTGGACACGAACCCCGCGCTGGCGAGCGCGCACAACGCCGGCGTCGACGTGCAGCTCGGCACGTACGTCTGGGGCGCGTTCGTCAACGGGTCGTGCGTGCAGGACTTGCCTGCGCCGATGCTGGGCCTCGCCGACGACCGACGCTCGTGGCTCGTGACCTACGACCGGCTCGTCGTCGCCGCGGGTGCGCGCGACGCGCTGCTCGGTTTCGCGGGCTGGGAGCGCGCGGGCACCCTCGGCGCCAACGGCGCGGCCGCCTTGCTCACGCGCTATCGCGCGCTGGCGGCGAAGCGTCTCGTGGTCCTCGGCTCCGGCACGCTTGCGATGCACACGGCGGCGCTGGCGCTCGGACACGGCGTCGAGATTGCCGGTATCGTCGAGGTCGGACCCCGCGTGCGCGGCGACGTTGCGGCGGCGACGGCGCTCGCCGAGCGCGGCGTGCCGCTGTTCACCTCTCACACGATTCGCGAGGCGCGCGGGCGCACCGGCGAGATCGAATCGGTCGTGCTGGTGGGCGTCGACGGCGACGGGCGCCCCATGGCGGGGCACGAGCGCGCGCTTGCCTGCGATGCCGTGTGCGTGGCGGTGGGGCTCGCACCGAGCGTCGAGCTGCTGCACCTCGTCGGGGCGCGTATGTCGTTCGCCGGCGACCTCGGAGGCTGGGTGCCCGACCTCGACGCGTCGATGCGCACGAGCGTGCCCGGCGTGTTCGCGGCCGGCGACTGCGCGGGCATGCACGACGCGATGCTCGTCGCGCCGGACATCGCGCGCGAGCAGGGCCGCGTGGCCGGGTTGGCCGCCGCGGAATCGCTCGGCGCGATCGATCGCGACGAGGTGGCCCGGCGGCGCGACGCGCAGACCCCGCCGCGACCGCGCGCGCCGGACGTCGTCGCCTACTGGCAGATGTGGCTGCGCTCGCTGATCGCAGCCGGAGGCTTTGAGGTCAATGTCTGCCAGTGTGAAGAGGTCACGCGGCGCGAGCTCGTCGAGACGCAACCGCCGCGCTACCTCAAGTGGGACTCGCCGCAGATGCGCGCACGCAGCGTGACGACGCTGCTGCGCGACGGGCCGATCAACCAGGATCAGATCAAGCGCCTCACGCGGGCCGGCATGGGCCCCTGCCAGGGCCGACGCTGTCGTGAGCAGGTTGGATTGTTGCTCGCACAGACGGCCGCGACGACGCTCGATCAAATCCCGCTGCCGACGTTCCGGCCGCCGATCCGTCCGCTGCCGCTGAGCGTGCTGTGGCCGACCGACGAGCCGGGTGCGATGCGCGAGGACTGGGTGAGCTGGTTCGGGATCCCGACGCAGTTCAGCCCGCACTGGACGGCGGGGATGGCGATCGAGGAGCCCACGGCGCGGACGCGGCTGATCCTGAGCGACGAGTGAGGTCCACATGGTAGACGTTCCGCGAACGGCAGACGTCGTCGTCATCGGCGGCGGCGTGCACGGGGCGAGCATTGCGTATCACCTCGCGCGCAAGCGGGCCGGCCGCGTGGTCCTGATCGAGAAGAAGTTCATCGCGTCCGGGCCGACCGGACGGTCGACGGCGCTCGTGCGGCAGTTCTACGCGATGGATTTCTTCACGCGCACGGCGTGCCGCGCGCACGCGATGTTCCGGGACTGGAAGCACGTGGTCGGCGGCGACGGTGACCCGGGCTTCCAGAAGGTGGGCATGCTCGCGCTCGCGGGTGCGGACAGCGCAGGGTATTTACGTGACAACGCGGCGCGAGCTCGCGAGCTGGGCGCGGGAGTGCAGATGCTGTCCCCGGCGGATGTGAAGGCCTTGGTGCCCGCCATGAACGTCGACGGCATCGCGGCAGCGTCGTACGAGCCGGATTCGGGCTATGCCGATCCATCGTCGACCGCGAATGCTCTCGTCAACCGCGCGCGCGAGCTCGGTGCCACGGTCGTTCAATACCGGGGCGTCGACCGCATACGCGTCGCGGCGTCGCGGGTGGTCGGCGTCACCTCGGAGGGGCAGGACATCGACGCGCCCGTGGTGGTGAATTGCGCCGGGCTTTACGCCAACCGCCTGCTCGCGCCGCTCGGCATCGAAGTCTCGATCACACCCGAGCGCCACCAGATGTGCTTCTTTCGCCGCCCACGCGAGTTCGTCGTGCATCCCGCCGTGGCGGACATGGTGCAGGTGACGTACATGCGGCCCGAGCACGGCGATCTCACCATCCACGGCAAGCTCACGTACAACGAGGTCGTCGACCCCGACGACTGGAACGAGGGCGTCGATCCCGACCAGATCGTGAAGAACGCCGAGCTGATCGCGAATCGCTTTCCGGTGATGGAGCACGGGCTGGCGATGGGCGGGTATTCGGGCCTGTACGATGCGACGCCGGATCATCATCCCGTTCTCGGTGCCATCCCGGAGTACACCGGCCTCTACGCCGACTTCGGCTGGAGTGGCCACGGCTTCAAGCACTCGCCGTTCATCGGCGATCTGATGTCCGACGTGGTACTGCAGGGCAAGGCCAAGGACTTCGACCTCACCCCGTTTCGCTGGACGCGCTTCCGCGAGAACGACCTGGTGCCGAGCGCGCGCTGGACCGCGCCGCCGCACCCAAAGCATCGGCTGTAACGCGCGCGTTACGTCGTGATCGCGAGCTGGTGGCCGAAGATGTAGAGCGACGGATGCACCTTGAAGCCCTGCACGCGCTTGTCCATGAAGGTGAAGATTGCGCGCCACACGGGCTGCACCATCGGCCCGTCCTCTTGGAGAATTTTCTCGAGCTGCGTCATGATCTCGCGACGCGCCGCCACGTCGAGCGTGCCCTCCGCCATCGTGAGCAGCCGATCGAACTCCGGATTGGAGTACTTCGACTCGTTCCACGGCACGCCCGTCCGGTAGGCGAGGGCCAGACTCATGACACCGAGCGGCCGATGCGCCCATGTCGTGAAGCCGAACGGCGTCTTCGTCCAGATCTCCCAGTACTGCGTGGAGGGCATCACGTTGATCTTCACGCGGATGCCGGCTTCCTTCCATTGCTCGACCATGGCCTGCACGGCGAGCAGCTCCCAGGCCGGCTGCGGCTTGCACGCGATCTCGGTATCGATGCCGTTGGGATAGCCCGCCTCCGCGAGCAGCCGCTTGGCCTTCGCCACGTCGCGCTGAAACGGTGGCAGCTTCGCGTATTCGGGGTGCACCGGGCTGACGTGGTGGTGCTCGCCGGGCTGCCCGAGCCCCTTGTGGGCGAGCTGTAAGACGGCGTTGGCGTCGGTGGCGTAGCGCAGCGCCTGCCGCACGCGCTTGTCGTCGAACGGCTTCATCGGCTGCACGCGCGCGGTCGCGGTGTACGCGGTGGTCACCTGGTACATCTGCACGTGCGGCAGCTTTTGCAGCGCATCGAGCTGGACGATATCGGTGCCGTAGAGCCCGTCCACCTGCTTAGACGCGAGCGCGCTCACTGCGGCCGCGGGTTCGTCCCCGAGGTCGACGAAGTGCAGCTCGTCGAGGTATGGCCCGCCGCCCCAGTAATCTTTGCGGGCTTTCAAGATCTGGCGTCGGCCGACCTCGCTCTCAGCGAGGGTGAACGCGCCGGTCCCGTTGGATCCGACCTTGAACTCACCGTTTTCCATGGGATCGAGGATCAGCAGCGGATAGTGGAAGAGCTGCTCGGGAACCGCGAGCTGCGCCGTCTTACCGTTCAGGCGCACCGTGTACGCGTCGACTTTCTGAACGGCGTTGGCGTCCCAGAGCCGCGTCGACTTCTTGGGATTGCCCTTGTCGTCCTTGTCGCCCGCGTCGTATTCCTCGAGCAGAAAGCCCTTCATGAGCCCGACCACGGAGGAGCCCGTCTTCGGATCCAGCACGCGCTTGAGGTTCCAGACGACGTCGTCGGCGGTGAACTGCCGACCGTTGTGCCACTTCACCCCGCGGCGCACGCGCAGCGTCCATGTCTTGAGGTCGGGGCTTGCCTCCCATTTGTCGATCAGGCCCGGCCGCGTGACGTTGTCGGCGCCGGTGACCGTCAGATAGTCGAGCACCTGCCGAGCGGAGTTCGAACCCTCGATCCAGCTGTACGTGTGCGGACTCTTGAGGTCGTGACAGCGCATCGCGATGCGCAACGTGCCGCCTTTTGGCAGCGACTGCGCGGCGGCCGGCGTCACGAGCGATTCACCGGTGATCCGGCGCGCGAACGCGTCGGCGGCCGCGGCGGACATGCCGAGCAGCGTCGCGTATCGGAGGAACTCGCGCCGGTCGATCAGCCGATCGACGAGCTGGCGCTTGAGCGTCGGGATGAGGACGTGCTCGTCGGCGTTGCGCATGCGCTGGCCTCCCATCGGTGTCGCGGGCGGCGACAGTGTCGATGCGGCCTGCGGCCTTGTCAACGGCGGCCTCGCGTCACGCGAGGCGTGGATATCCGGCCGCTTCGGCCTGCCGCTGGCGCTCGAGCATGACGTCGAACGCGGCGGGGTCAGGCTCGGTGAACCGCTCGATGAGCAGTTCATCGAGCGTGGACGTCAGCTCGGTCGCGCGGTGAGCGGACAGCAGGGCCTCCGTCAATCGCTGTCGGGTCGCCGCGTCGACGGCGGGCGAGGCGACCAGTGGCGCGCTCGGCGCTGGGAGCGTCGTCGCCACGACCCGCGCCCGCTTCGCCCG
>Ga0310810_10001293_pt1 | contig 26020 bp, 19 predicted proteins | sample NCmetagenome_FD_207641 | JGI IMG/M metagenome (GOLD analysis project Ga0310810, IMG submission 207641) | Soil microbial communities from experimental microcosm in Duke University, North Carolina, United States - NC | ecosystem: Engineered > Artificial ecosystem > Soil microcosm > Unclassified ...
GAAAGGATGTCGGGCTGGATACGTCGATGATCCCGCTCGGCTCCTGCACGATGAAGCTGAATGCCGCGACAGAGATGCTGCCGGTCACATGGGAACACTTCTCGCGCGTTCACCCGTTCGTGCCGGTAGATCAGGCGCAGGGATATGCGCAGATCATCGGTGAACTAGAGGAGGCGCTCGCAGAAGTCACCGGCTTTGCCGCGGTCTCGCTGCAGCCGAACTCCGGAGCGCAGGGTGAGTTTGCGGGGCTGATGGTGATCCGTGCGTATCACCGTGATCGCGGAGAGTCACACCGCGACGTGGTCCTGATTCCCGCGTCGGCGCACGGCACCAACCCCGCGAGCGCGTCTATGGCTGGCATGCGCGTGGTCGTCGTCGCAACGGCGCCAAACGGCAACGTGGATGTTGAAGATTTGAGGAAGAAGGCGGGGGAGCATCGCGACCGGCTGTCGTCGCTGATGATTACGTACCCGTCCACCCACGGCGTGTTCGAGGACGACATCAAGACCATCTGCAGCATCGTGCACGAGAACGGCGGACAGGTGTACATGGACGGCGCGAACATGAATGCGCAAGTGGGGCTCACCAGTCCGGCCTCGATCGGCGCCGATGTTTGCCACTTGAATCTGCACAAGACATTTGCAATTCCCCATGGCGGCGGCGGACCCGGCATGGGACCGATCGGCGTGGCTGCGCACCTCGCGCCTTATCTTCCCTCGCATCCGCTGACGAAAACAGGCGGCGCACGCGCGATTCACGCGGTCTCCGCCGCGCCGTGGGGGAGTGCAAGCATCCTTCTCATTTCGTACGGCTATATCCGGATGCTGGGTGCCGAGGGGATGACCGACGCCACGCGCTACGCAATCCTGAACGCGAACTACATCAAGGCGCGTCTCGAGCATCATTACCCGGTCTTGTATGCCAGGGCGAATGGCCGCGTGGCGCACGAGCTGATTTTCGATCTGCGCGCCTTCAAGTCTGCGGGGATCGAGGAAATGGATGTCGCTAAACGCCTGATGGATTACGGCTTCCATGCGCCGACGGTATCCTTTCCGGTCGCCGGCACGCTGATGGTTGAACCGACGGAGAGCGAAGACAAAGGAGAGCTCGATCGATTCTGTGACGCGATGATTCAGATTCGCCGAGAGATTGAAGCGGTGGTCACCGGCAAGGCGGATCAGCGCGACAACGTGCTGAAGAATGCGCCGCATACGGCGGAAGCGATTGCCGCGGCTGAGTGGTCGCATCCCTACTCGAGGGAAGCAGCGGCGTACCCGCTGCCGTTTGTCCGTTTGACCAAATTCTGGCCGAGCGTCGGACGCATCGACAATCCGTACGGAGATCGCAACCTCTTCTGCTCGTGTCCGCCGGTCGAGGCGTTCGCCTGAGCCGCGCGACCTTCAGCGCCGCTTGCACGTCTAAAAAGTCGTTACACTCGAGACTGTCGTGTCGCCCCGTGCTATGCGTACTGCCAGCGTGTATCTCGGCGCCCTCATCGCCGGTGGCGCTCTCGCCGTTCTCGCGACCTATTACTCCGCACGCGACGACGTTTATGTCATGGTCGCCGTGCTCCTCGTGGTCGCGGCCGCATTTGCCGGCGGCACGGGGCCTGCGATTGTCGTAGCCATCACCGTCGTCATCGGTGACGACCTCGTTCTTTCCGGCCGTCTTCCGCCGCTGGACCAATGGCGCGACGAGCTCATTTTCGCAACGATCGCCATCACCGTGGGGCTGCTGGTTGCGGCCAAACGGAGACAGCAGCTCGAGGCCGAGCGGCTGGCGGCGCGCGAGCGTACGCTTCGTACTGAGCGCGACACGATTCTTGCGGCGATCTCCCATGACGTTCGCAATCCGCTCGCGGTCATTATCGGGTCGGCGCGACGCGTTCTCGCCGGCGGCGTTGCTCACGACGTGCAGCGCGTGCTGAAGCGCATCGACTCGGCCGCCATCCAGGCGTCACAACTGATCGATCTGCTCGTCGATCTTCGCTCGCTGGAAGGGGATGCGCTGCAGCTGGATCTGCAGCGCCATGATCTGCGCCGAACGCTGGAAATGGCCATCGAACAGATGGAAGGGATCGTGCGCGTTCACCGCCTCCAGTGCTTGACGCCGGGATCTGCCGTTGTGGCGGTGTACGACGAGGGCCGGGTGCAGCGGGTGTTTCAGAATCTGATCGGCAACGCGATCAAGTACTCGCCAGACGGCGGCGATATCGAAGTGCGGCTCGAAGCCGCCGCCGGTCTCGCTCGCGTCACCGTGCGCGATCACGGCATCGGTATTCCAGAACAGGAGCGAGGACGCGTGTTTGAGCGCGGCTACCGCGCGCAGGCCACGAAAGGGATTCCCGGCTCCGGGCTTGGCCTGTTCATCAGCGCCGAAATCGTGAAGCGGCATCGCGGCGGCATCACCTGCGACGCGGCGCCGGGCGGCGGAACGATTTTCGAAGTCCGCCTTCCGCTAGTCGGCGTTGGCTCGGCGGCGGAACGTGTTGAGCAGCTGCCACGTGACGGCGCCCGGCCGTCCGTTGCCGATGCGGCGATCGTTGACCGTGACGATCGGCACGAGCTCCCGCGTGGTGCTGGTGAGGAACGCCTCGTCCGCGCCGAATAGGTCCTCGTCGCGCAGCACCTGCTCGCGCACGTCCACGCCGATCTCCTTGCCGATATCGAACAGGAATTCCCGCGTAATGCCGGGCAGAAGCCCGGCCTCGAGCGGCGGCGTCATCACAACGCCCTTCTTCACAATGAACAGGTTTGCGGTCGTGCACTCGGCCAGCTCGCCGTGGTAGTTGCGCATGACGCCTTCGAAGGCGCCATGCTTGATCGCTTCCTGCGCCGCCAGGGCGCTGTTCATCAGGTTGTTGCTCTTGATCATCGGATTGACCGACTGCGGATGGTTCCTGATGATGTCCACGAGGACCACGCGGACGCCGCGCTCGTAAACCTCGGGCGCCGGATCGACCTGGGGCTTGACGATGACAATGATCGAGGGGTTCGGCGTCGCCTTCGGATCGTACGTGAGCTCGCCGATGCCGCGTGTCACGAGAACTCGAATGTACGCTTCGCCTTCGACGCAGGCTGCCGCCTGCGTGTCGCGAATCTGTGCCGCGAGCTCCTCGTCTGTGAAGGGCAGGGGCAGATCGATCATCCACGCCGACCGCCGCAGCCGTCGCATGTGGCGATCGAACAGAAACGGCCGCTGATGGTAAGTGCGCATCGTTTCATAGATGCCTTCGCCGTAGAGGAAGCCGTGATCGAAGACCGAGATCACCGCATCGCGCTCCGGCGTGATGCGACCATTGACGTTGACCGTTGCGTTCATAGTGAGTCCTAATATTCCCACGAACGAATGCGAATTCTGAACGCCGCCCAGATGCGCGAGGCAGACCGCTTCACCATCGAAGAGATCGGCATCCCCTCGCTGGTGCTCATGGAGAACGCCGGCCGGCAGGTAGTGGCGGCGGTCGAGGCCGCATTCGAGGCCCGGCTCAACGGCCGCGTCGCCGTGCTGTGTGGGCGTGGGAACAACGGTGGCGACGGATTCGTGGTCGCGCGCACGCTACTGCAGCGCGGCATCGATACGTCCGTATTTGTGATCGGCTCGCTCGGAGAAATACGCGGCGATGCGAAGACCAACCTGGACATTCTCGGCCGCCTCGGCGTTACAGTTGTCGAGATCGCGGACGAGCAGAGTTGGGAGCTGCATTTCTCCGAAATCTCCCAGTGCACGCTCATCGTCGACGCCATCTTCGGCACGGGACTGAAGTCCGCCCTCGCCGGCATGATGGAAACGATCGTTGCCGACGTCAACGCCTCGTCGATTCCCATCGTGTCGATCGATCTTCCGAGCGGCATGTCGGCGGATACGCCGCACATGATTGGCGATTGCATTGACGCGTCAATGACCGTCACGCTCGCCACGCCGAAGCTGCCGCTGGTGCTGCCGCCGGGTGAGGAGCATGCGGGCGACGTCGTCATCGCCGACATCGGCATCCCGCACGAGGTCATCGACGGCGTCGAAGGGCAGCACATCGAGCTGCTGACGCCCGAGCAGCTGCGCGATGTCGTGGAGCCGCGAGCGGCCGACTCACACAAGGGTGATTTCGGCCGGGTGACGATCGTCGCGGGCTCGCGCGGCAAGACAGGCGCCGCGCACCTGGCCGCGATGGGGGCGTTGCGGTCGGGTGCGGGGCTGGTGACGGTTGCCACGCCCGCATCGGTGCTGCCGATCATCGCGTCGATGGCACCGGAGATGATGACCGAGCCGCTCGACGATTCCGGCGAAGGCTGCCTGTCGGCCACGGGAATCGAGCGCGTCCTGGATCTCCGTCACGACGTCATCGCCTGCGGACCCGGATTGGGCCGCGGTCCCGGCGTTGCGGACTTCGTCCGCGCGCTTCTCGATCGGGCGACCGTGCCGCTCGTACTCGACGCAGATGCGATCACCGTGCTTGCCGACGATCCGGGACGACTTGTCGGCAGGGAAGAGCGCGACGTCATCATCACGCCGCACCCCGGCGAGATGGCCCGGCTGATCGGATCGACGACCGACGAGGTGCAGGCGAATCGCATTGATGTGGCGACGGACTTCGCGACGACACACCGCGTGTATGTCGTATTGAAGGGACACCGCACGATCGTCGCGACTCCCGACGGTCATGTGTTCATCAACCCAACGGGCAACGCCGGCATGGCGACCGGTGGGACGGGTGACGTGCTCACCGGCATGATCGCGGCGTGGGTCGCTCAGCTGCTCGATGCCGAGGCTGCATGCAGGCTTGCGGTGTTTCTGCATGGAGCCGCAGGGGACATCGCCGAGGGCCAGGAAGGCCAGGTCGCAATGGTTGCTACGGACGTGATCGCCCATCTGGGCGATGCGCTCAACCGTCTTTGCAAGCCGGAAAACGAAAGTTAGTTGTTGGTAGTTGGTGGGTAGTGGTTACGGCTTCCGAAGCGGAGACGCAGGCTGTGGCAAGCGAGCTGGCAGCGACGCTGAAGCCCGGCGACGTGCTCTTGCTTTCGGGGGATCTCGGCGCCGGCAAAACGACGTTCGTGAAAGGTTTGGCTGCAGGCCTAGGAATCGATCCGGACGAAGTCAGCAGTCCGACGTTTACCCTCCTGCACGAGTACCGTGGTGGACGCCTCACGCTCTATCACGCGGATCTCTACCGACTTGATAAGACCGCAACCGACGACCTTGGATTGGAAGAAACAGGAGTGCGGGACGGAGTGCTGGCAATCGAATGGCCGGATCGGCTAAGTCACGACATCTCCGACGCAAAGCTGATTCGACTCGAGATCGTGAATGACGCCTCGCGTCGCATCACCATCGAAACCACCAACTACTAACCACCAACCAACTACCAACTACCGACTATTCCATCCGGTAGTTCGGCGCTTCCTTGGTAATCGCCACATCATGCACGTGGCTCTCGCGCGCGCCCGCCGGCGTAATGCGAATCAGCTTCGCTTTCCGCTGCAGCTCCATGATCGTTGGCGCACCGCAGTAGCCCATACCAGCGCGCAGGCCGCCGACGAGCTGATGAATCATCGCTGCGACGCTCCCCTTGTGCGCGACGCGCCCCTCGATTCCCTCGGGCACGAGCTTGTCCGTGGCTCGTCCGCCTTCGAGATCGAATTCGTCCTGGAAGTAGCGGTCGCGGCTGCCGCGCCGCATCGCGCCGATAGATCCCATGCCGCGGTACTCCTTGTAGCTGCGGCCCTGGAAGAGAATCAGCTCGCCCGGACTTTCGTCGGTCCCGGCGAACAGATTGCCGACCATCGTGCAGCTCGCGCCGACGGCGAGCGCCTTGACGATATCGCCCGAGTAGCGGATGCCGCCGTCGGCGATGACAGGCACGTTGCGCGCGGATGCTGCGCGTGCGCACTCCATGATGGAGCTGATCATCGGTACGCCGATACCTGCAACGACGCGGGTCGTGCAGATCGATCCTGCGCCGATGCCGACCTTCACCGCGTCGACACCGGCATCGATCAACGCGTCGGTGGCCTCGGCGGTCGCGACGTTGCCCGCCACCAGCTCGGTATTCGGGAACTCCCGGCGCACGCGCGCCACCATCTCGAGAACGCCCTGCGAATGGCCGTGCGCGGTATCGATGACGAGGACGTCCACGCCCGCGTTCACCAGCGCACGTGCGCGATCGAATGAATCCTTTGCCACGCCGATCGCGGCACCGCAGCGCAGTCGTCCCAGCGCGTCCTTGCACGCGTTCGGGTACTTCACCGCCTTCTGAATGTCTTTGACCGTGATGAGGCCCTTCAACCGGTAATCGCGATCGACGACGAGCAGCTTCTCGACTTTGTGCTGGTGCAGGATCTCGCGCGCTTCGTCGAGCGTCGTGCCCACCGCGACGGTGTACAGCGGGCTCTTCGTCATCACTTCGTCGATGGTGCGGTTGACGTTGGTCTCGAACCTGAGGTCGCGATTAGTGAGGATGCCGACCAGCCGCCCCTCCTTGCTCCCGTCATCAGTGATCGGCACGCCGGAGATGCGGTACTTCTTCATCAGGTCCAGCGCTTCGTGGATGTGATTCGACGGCCCGAGCGTGATGGGATTGACGATCATCCCGCTCTCCGATCGCTTCACACGATCCACTTCCGATGCCTGCTCCTCGATCGACAGGTTCTTGTGGATGACGCCAAGCCCGCCGTGCTGCGCCATCGCGATGGCGAGGCTGGACTCGGTCACCGTATCCATCGCCGCGCTGAGCAGCGGCACGTTCAGCCGGATGTTGCGCGTCAGCCGCGTCGACACATCCACCTGTGTCGGCAGCACCGTCGAGTGCTGCGGCACGAGAAGGACGTCATCGAATGTCAGGGCTGTGGCGAGTTCGGTTCCGGTGGGCAGGAGGGTGATGGAGCCGGTTTTCAATTCCATATCAAGCTGCCTGGCCGTGACACTTCTTGTATTTCTTTCCGCTGCCGCATGGGCATGGATCGTTGCGCCCGACCTTCGGCTCCTCGCGGCGCACGGTCTTGACGACGTCGTCTCCGCCGGTGCGGGCAGGGAGGGGAGCGCTCTGACGTCCGCCGGCTACGGCCGCGGCCGCCGGCGCGGCGGCCCTCGCCGTGCCGAACGCTGACGCCGCCTCGGCCTTGTTCATGGTCATCTGCGCGGGACGGCGGGCGACCGCACGGGGGGCGGCGGGCGCTTCCTCGTTCACGACAGGCCGCAGCCACATGATGTAGCGGACGATCGCTTCCTCGATGCGCTCCTTCATCGCCGTGAACAGGTCGAAGCTTTCGCGCTTGTACTCGACGAGCGGATCGCGCTGGCCGTAGCCGCGGAGACCGATGCCCTCCTTCAGGTGGTCGAGCGAGTAGAGGTGATCCTTCCACTGCTCGTCGACAATCTGCAGCATCACGTCGCGCTCGACGCGGCGGAGCAGTTCGGAGCCGACCAGCTTCTCCTTCTCGTCGTAGCTTGCCTTGATCGCCGCCCAGAGAGCGTCGCCCATCTCGTCGGAATTCAGATCGTCGAGATTCAACGCATCGAGCTGCGGCGCCTCGAGACCGAAGACGCGGTTGACCTCGCGCTTCAGCGCCTCGACGTCAAATTCCTCGACGTCCAGCTGTTTGCCCGCGAACCGATCGACCTGCGCGTCGAGAATGTCCTCAGCGAGCGCGAGGAGATAGCGGCGCGTGTCGACGAGCTCCTCTTCGTCGATGTGAATTTTGCCCTCGAGGATCTCACGGCGCAGCGTGTAGACGCTCTCACGCTGCTTGTTCATGACGTCGTCGTATTCGAGGAGGTGTTTGCGCACGGAGAAGTTCTGCGCCTCGACCTGCTTCTGCGCGCGCTCGATGGCGCGGCTGACCATGCCGTGCTCGATCGGAACGCCTTCTTCCATGCCGAGCCGCTGCATCAGGCCGGAGATGCGATCCGAGCCGAAGATGCGCATCAGATCGTCTTCCAGCGACAGATAGAAACGTGAGGAACCGGGGTCGCCCTGGCGACCGGCGCGGCCGCGCAGCTGGTTGTCGATGCGGCGCGCTTCGTGACGCTCGGTCCCGAGAATGTGCAGACCGCCCAGATTGACGACCTGTTCGTGCTCGGCGTCAGTTTGTCGTTTGAAGTGGGAGTAGATGCGCTCCCAATCGCCGCGCGGCACGCGGTAGAAGCCGTCAACGTGGAAGAAGTAGACGAACTCGTCGTCGTCTACGAACTTCTCCTCGCCCTTCGGCAGCCGCTCGGCGACTTCTTCCGACAGCGTTTGCTGCCGCGCCATGTGCTCGGAGTTGCCGCCAAGCAGGATGTCAGTTCCACGACCGGCCATGTTGGTGGCGATCGTGACGGTGTCTTTCCTGCCGGCCTGGGCGACGATTTCCGCTTCCTGCGCGTGGTACTTGGCGTTGAGCACCACATGCTTGATGCCGCGCTTGCGCAGCAGGGCAGAGAGCCGCTCGGACTTCTCGATCGACACAGTGCCAACGAGCGTTGGGCGCCCACTGGCCTGCTTATCGAGGATGTCGCTGACGATCGCGTCGAACTTTTCGCGCTCGGTGCGGTAGACGAGATCCGGCTCCTCGACGCGCTGCAGCGGTCTGTTGGTGGGGATGACGACGACATCGATCTTGTAGGTCGTCGCAAACTCCTGCGCCTCGGTCTCCGCCGTGCCGGTCATGCCGGACAGCTTCTTGTACTTGCGGAAGTAGTTCTGGAAGGTAATCGTGGCGAGCGTCTGGTTCTCGCGCTCGATCTTGACCTTTTCCTTCGCTTCGACCGCCTGGTGCAGTCCGTCGCTCCATCGGCGTCCCGGCATCAGACGTCCCGTGAACTCGTCGACGATGACGACGCCGCCGTCCTTGATCATGTAGTCCACGTCGAGGCGGAACAGCGTGTGCGCGCGCAGTCCCTGGTGCACGTGATGCAGCAACGGCATGTTCGCCGGATCGTAGAGACCGTTCGAGCCGGGCACGAGACGATGTGCGAGCATCTGCTCCGCCTTCGCCATGCCGGATTCGGTCAGGGTGACCGTCTTGTGCTTCTCGTCGACGATGTAGTCGCCGGTCTTCTCCAGCTCCTCGCGCTCTTCCTGCTTGACGTTTCCCTGCGTGACCGCGCCCTTCTTCAGACGCGGGATGATGCGATCGACCTCGTAATAGAGGTCCGTCGATTCTTCAGCCGGGCCGGAGATGATGAGCGGCGTTCGCGCTTCGTCGATGAGGATGCTGTCGACTTCGTCAACGATGGCGTAATGATGTCCGCGCTGCACCATCGAGGTGAGCTCGAACTTCATGTTGTCGCGCAGGTAGTCGAAGCCGAACTCGTTGTTCGTGCCGTAGGTGATATCGGCGCCGTAAGCGACCTGCCGCTGCTGATCGTTGAGCTCGTGCTGGATGACGCCGACGCTCATGCCAAGGAAACGGTAAAGGCGTCCCATCCATTCCGAGTCGCGCCGGGCGAGGTAGTCGTTGACGGTAACGACGTGAACGCCTTTGCCTTCAAGTGCGTTCAGATAGGCAGGAAGCGTCGCGACGAGCGTCTTGCCTTCGCCCGTCTTCATCTCAGCGATTTTTCCGCTGTGCAGCACCATGCCGCCAATAAGCTGCACGTCGAAGTGCCGCATGTTGAGCACGCGTTTGCCCGTTTCACGGACGACGGCAAAGGCCTCGGGCAGCAGATCGCCGAGCGATTCGCCGCCGGCGACGCGCTGACGGAACTCCTGGGTCTTCCCGCGCAGCTGCTCGTCGGTGAGCGCCTGCATCTGCGGCTCGAGAGCGCCGATGTCGGTCACAAGCGGACGTAACCGCTTGATTTCGCGCTCGTTCTGAGTGCCGATGACCTTGGCGAGGATATTTCCGATCATGAAGCCTAGGACGCGCCGTACGGCACGCCGGGTATCTGTCTAGTTTACGGGAAAATCTGAAGGAGGGCGGACCTTGTTAGGTCCGCCACGCCCGCGGCGAGCCTGACAAAGCGCGCCCTACTGCGCGCGTGGTTTCTGCTGTGAGAGGAGCTGCAGCGGGTTAAGGAGCTTGCCGTTCGCGAGCACCTCGTAGTGCAGATGATATCCGGTCGAGCGGCCGGTGTTGCCTACGTGTCCGATGATGTCGCCGCGACCGACTTTCTGTCCCGCCTTGACCTTGTAGTCGAGCAGGTGACCGTAGCGCGTTTCCAGTCCGAAACCGTGGTTGATCGTGATGAGGTTGCCGTAGCCGGTCGCCCAACCCGAATGAACGACCGTTCCCGCAGCTGTCGCGTAGACGGGCTGACCGCGCTCGCCAGCAATGTCGAGGCCCGCGTGGAAGTCGTCACCCCCGGTCACCGGATCCACGCGGTGTCCCATGGTCGATGACAACCAGCCCTGCGCCGGCCAAATCGACGGCGTTGCTGCCGCCAGCGCGTTGCGACGATCGACCGTACGGCTCACGATGTTGAGCCGCGACTCGAGGCCTTCGAGCAGTGTGCGCAGCAGGCCGAAGGTGTCGTCTGGAGTTCCAAGCGCCGACAGGGTTCGCTGCGCGGTGCGATCCGCTTCGGTGCTGCCACCCATCGCGCGCGACTTCACGACTGCGGGCAGCTTGTCCATCGTCTTCGCGAGATTCGGATCGAGTGCGGAGCGTGCGCTGATGTCCTGGATTGCAGCTTCGAGGGATGCAACCTGCGTTGCGAGCTCGCTGGTTGCCGAACGGAAGTTTGCGTTCTCGGCTTCGAGGGCGTAATGGCTCGCGCGCAGGTCAGCGATATCCGTCTTTGCTTTCCACGCGGCGCCGATACCGATGAGCACCGGCAAGCTCGCTACAACACCGGCGCCGATGAATAGCGGACGCAGTGATAGCGTGAGACGGCGCACGACGCCCGAACTGCGGTCCGCGATGATAATCGTGTAGCGTTTCGAAGCCATCAATTCCGGGGTATTGCTGGGGTAGCTGTTGAGCTCGGGAGAGCGACAGACTAACAAGGATCTCGGGCCGCGAGCAAGCGAACATTAACTGCACGCGAATATCGGGCGAATACCCGACCAGAGGCATCGAGACGATATCAGTCCGTGAGGCGGTACTGCAGCGCCTCGGCAACATGCTCACGCTCAACCGTTGCACAGCCCGCAAGATCTGCGATCGTCCGCGCCACTTTCAGCACGCGGTCGTGTCCGCGCGCCGTCAGGCCGATACGCTTCGCCGCCTCCAACAGCAGTGACCGTCCTTTGATCTCCGGACGACAGTGCTTCGCAATATTTCCTCCCTTAAGGTCCGCATTCGTTCGCGGCCCGTCGGCACCGTATCGCGCGCGCTGATACTCACGCGCGGTGACGACGCGACGGCGTACGATCGTGGACTCCTCACCGGCAGCGGCTTCGGCAATCGTGGCGATTGGAACCGCCGGTACTTCAACGACGAGATCGATTCGATCGCGCAGCGGACCAGACAGACGTCCGCGATACTGGGCGATGCTCGCCGGCGTGCACCGGCAGACACGCCGGTCATCGCCGATGTAGCCGCACGGACACGGGTTCATCGCGGCGATCAGAACAAACCTCGCAGGGAAGACTGCCGTGCGCGCGGCGCGCGCGATCGTGACGTGACCTTCCTCCAGCGGCTGCCGCAGAACTTCGAGTACGCGACGATCGAACTCCGGCATCTCATCCAGAAAAAGCACGCCGTTGTGCGCGAGAGAGATTTCGCCAGGGCGCGGTATCGACCCGCCGCCGACGAGTGCGACGTGCGAGATCGTATGGTGCGGCGCGCGAAATGGCCGCCACGTCAGCAGCCCCGCTCCGGGCAATGTGCCGGCAACGGAGTGAATCGCGGTGCACTCGAGCGCTTCTTCGAACGTGAGCGGTGGCAGGATTCCGCCGAGTCTTCGGGCGAGCATCGTTTTGCCCGCTCCCGGAGGGCCGATCAAAAGCAGATTGTGTCCACCGGCGGCGGCGACCTCGAGCGCGCGGCGTGCGAACAACTGGCCGCGAATGTCCGAGAGATCTCCATCGCACGGCGTTGTTGTCATCTCCGGAACGCTGACGCGAGCTGGTCTGACCGCGTCGGGCGAACGCAGCGCGTCGAGTGCTTCACCAAGCGATTGCACAACGCCCACGACGAGCCCATCGACGACGCAGGCTTCAGGAGCGTTCGGGGGCGGCAGCAGCAAGCGGGTCAGGCCGAGCCGACGGGCGGCGACCGCAATCGGCAACACGCCCCGAATCGCGTTGATGCTGCCGTCGAGGGAGAGTTCGCCAAGGACGAGCGTCCCCTCGAGCGCGGCCGGCGGCAGTTGTCCGCTCGTCGCGAGTACGCCGAGCGCAATCGGCAAGTCGAACGACGATCCCGCCTTGCGCACGTCCGCGGGTGCGAGGTTGACCGTGACGCGATGGGGAGGAAACTCGAGACCCGAATTCCGGATCGCGAGCCGGACGCGGTCGCGGCTTTCGCGCACGGTCGTGTCGGGCAGGCCGACCATCGTGAAAGAGGGAAGGCCGAACGAGACGTCCACCTCGATGAGAACCGGGTAGGCGTCGACGCCGAAGACCGCTGCCGAACGAAGCCGCGCAAGCATGCGCGACAGCCGTGCAAAGAGGGTGATCCTCGGAAAAAGGCGTTAACTAGCGGATACGCCGCGAAGCGCGGCAGTTTCTGCAACCGCGCCGGAGCGACAACGTTGGAGATCTAACTCAGTGGGTCGCGAGTGTGCCGGACTTGGTGGTCATGATCGTCAACCGCTGTCCGATCTTGACCGTGTTGCCCGGCAGGTCATTCCACTTCTTCAACGACGCGACGGTGGTCTGGAAGACGCGCGCAATCGAGGACAGCGTGTCTCCGCGTTTCACGCGGTAGACGACCTTCGCCCGCGCAAGGGTCGACGGCGCATCCGACACGGCGCTCGGAATCGTGACGCTTGCCGTCACGACAGGATCTGTCTTTCGTGTTTCGACAAGCGGCGCTGGAGTGTCGGTGCGGGCTGCCAGCAACAGCGTCGGCGCACGCGGTACGATCAGCTGCTGACCTGGCGTGACGCGCGCCTTCACCGACAGGTAATTTGCTTCCGCGAGATCCGCGCGGCTCACCTTCAGTTTGCGCGCGATGGATAGCAGGGTCTCGCCCTTGCGCACCGTGTGCCACGTGAGGTTCGCGGTGTCGGAGCCATCCTCCGCCATCTTCGCGAGAACGACATCCGCCGTGCCCTCGGGCACCTTCAATTCGTAGTCCGTCGCACGAACAGGCGTCGTCCAGCGGCGAAGCTCTGGGTTCAGATCCTGAATGGTCTGGACCGGCGTACCGACCCATTCGGCAACGCGGCGGAGATCGACGGCCGCCGGCAGCGTGACCTTCTCGAACCGTGGCGTCTCGGGTGGCGCCGGTTCGAGGTCCATTCCGTACTGCGCGGGATTGCGCGCGACGATCATCGCCGCAAGGATGAGCGGCACGTAATCCCGGGTCTCGCGCGGCAGATATCGCCTCGATGCGCTGAGCCGCCAGAAGTCCTTCACGCCGCCCGATCGTTTGATGGCCGACTGAATGCGTCCCGGTCCGCCGTTGTACGACGCGAGCGCCAGCTGCCAGTCGCCGAACATGGCGTAGAGCGTCTTGAGGTATTTCGCGGCGGCGCGGGTCGCCTTTTCAGGTTCGGCACGTTCGTCGATGTACCAATCGTGCTTCAGGCCGTTTTCAAGCGCGGTCCCGCGCATGAACTGCCACATGCCCTTGGCCTTCGCGCGGGAGAGGGCGTCCGGCTTGAACGCGCTCTCAACGAGTGGGACATAGGCGAGGTCCAACGGCAGGCCCTCGGCGCGGAAAACATCCTGAATCATCGGCAGGAAGCGAGCCCCGCGGCTCAAGCCCTCCTGGAGATAGTTCCGCAGCCGTCCGGTGAACAGTTCCACGAAGGAAAGCACGCGCGCGTTCAGCGGGATGGTGATGTCGTAGTTGTTCGATTCGAGATCCGTGGCGACTGCCTGCTTCGTCTCGGGAGATGGAATCGACTGGGACGTGGAGAGGGCCAGTAGGTCGTCGATCGACGCCGGCTCGTATTTCTTCTCCGTGAACCCGTCGCCTTGGGCGAGGGAAGTCAGTTCGGTGGCGCTGATGCGCTCCACCAAGCGGTCGTAATGCTCCCGGATCCGCGCTTCGGAGCGGGCACCCCACGGTGACTCCAGCAGGACGTCCACCGCCTTGTTGAACTCGGCGCGGGCGGAGTCGAGATGCCCGAGCTGAAGCTCGGATTGGCCCGCCTCAAAGTGGCTGTTTGACAGCGCAATCAGATCGACGACGGGGTCGGTTGCCAGCTGGGGCGACGGCGGAGCTGCCGTCAGGACGGGTGCAGACGCCGTCAGCGTCTGCTTCGGAGCTGCGGAGGTCACTTGGGACCGAGCCGCACACCCCCCTGAAAGGGTGACGATGACCAGAAGCGTCGACGCTGGGACGGAGGGCGTTCTCAGCACGGCCGTTTAGGCTAGCATTCCGCCGAGGTGATGGTCAACAGTAAGTCCAATTGGCTCAACAGTTGAGACGATTTTGCGCACATTAGCGCGGCCAGGCAGCCTGTACGAACAGCTTCTGGGCTTCCCCAAGGTCCCGAGCTGACGGCGTGATGATGGTCTTTTCGTCAATGAGTAGCTTCCGTCCAGCCTTCATCGCCTCTCGCACATCGTCCTCGCAGACAACCACCGCGGGCTTTTCCGCAGCCTGTGGTGACGGTCGATCTTCCTTATCGGCGGGAGCTCGATAGCCGCGCGACTCCAGGAAGCTGTCAATACGAGCCGCGAGTGTTTGGGCAGGAATTCCTGCCGGTTCAGGACGGGAGGGAGCTTTTGGCAAGTTCGGTGATCCCGGATTCAGACTGCGGGACTCGGATCCCGGTTTCAGTGCCGGCCGCACTTCATACGCCAGCCGCTTGATGTTCAGCAGATGCTTCGGCGAGATGTTGTCGGACGTAATGTTTCCGCCCCAGCCTCCGCATCCGAGCGTCATCGCCGGATCGAGTCCGGTGGTCAGGCCGATCGATCCGTGGGTGGTTGGCGTATTCACGCAGATCCGGAAAGCTGGTTTTTTCAATCCAAACTGCAGGATTACGTCTTCGTTCTTCGAATGGATCGACATCGTGTGACCCATCCCCCCGTAGCGAAGGATCTGGATGCACCGCTCACACCCCTCGCGCCAGTCCTTTACGACATACCAGGACAACACTGGACACAGCTTCTCGATCGAGAGCGGGTAATCGCGGCCGACACCGGTGAGGGGTGCGATCAGCGCCCGCGTTCCGTCGGGCACGGTGATGCCGACGCGCTGCGCGATGAAGCTGGCCGGCTTGCCGACGAGCGCAGGATTCGGCAGCCGCTGCGCAGTGACCAGAGCTCGGGCCAGCGCATCCATCTCCGCTGCGTTCATGAAGTACGCGCCTTCGGCGACAAACTGGCGGCGGACCTCCTCGGCAACGTCTTCGTCTACAACGACCGAGTTCGGGGACGAGCAAAGAACGCCGTTGTCGAATGTCTTCCCGATCATGACGTCGCTTGCCGCCTTCTTCAGATCCGCGCTCCGCTCGATGTAACACGGCGCGTTGCCGGGGCCGACGCCGTACGCAGGTTTGCCGGAACTGTACGCCGCTCTCACCAGACCCATGCCGCCTGTCGCGAGGATCACCGCGACGTCGCGGCTTTTCATCAGCTCCTGCGTGCCTTCAAGTGACACGGTGTTCATCCATCCGATCGATCCCGTCGGCGCGCCGGCTCTACACGCGGCGTCGCACATGATTTCGGCGACGCGCGTAATACAGCGGACCGCTGCCGGATGGGGACTGATGACGATGGCGCACCGCGCCTTCAGCGCGATCAACACCTTATATATGGCGGTGGACGTCGGGTTCGTGGACGGGACAATGGCGGCAACGACGCCGAACGGCTCGCCGATCTCGACAATCTTTCGGTCCTCTATGCGGTTGACGACGCCAACCGTCTTCATCGGCTTGATGAACTCGTAGACCTGACGCGAGCTGAAGAGGTTCTTCTGCACTTTGTCCGCGACCACACCGTAGCCGGTTTCGTCGACCGCAAGCTGCGCCAGGGCTTCCGCGTGCGGTGTCACCGCATCTGCCATCGCGGTGACGATCGCATCGATCTGTTGCTGCGAGAGTTCGGCGATCTGCGACTGCGCCTGCCGGGCGGCGGTCGCGAGTGCTCGTGCCTGCGCGATTGATTCGAGGTCTTTGTTGGAAGCTGGGGCGCGGTCCTGAACGGCCATGGCGGCGCTTAGGATTTCGGCAGGATCCTCTCGACCTCGCCGTGTGGCCGCGGAATGACGTGTACCGAGATGAGCTCGCCCACGCGACGCGCTGCCGCGGCACCCGCATCAGTCGCTGCTTTCACCGCGCCGACATCTCCACGCACGAGCACGGTCACATAGCCGGCGCCGATGTACTCCTTGCCGACCAGCACTACGTTCGCCGCCTTCACCATCGCGTCGGCCGCCTCGACCGATCCGATGAGACCGCGTGTTTCCACCATGCCGAGCGCTTCAGATGCCATGGGTGTGGGACGCACTGTAGCAGAATTGCGGAGTATCATTCCACTTTCCATGGGTCATTCGAGGCTCCTCCGCGTGAGTGCGTTTGCGTGCGCGCTCATCGCAGCTGCCTGCGGCCGTACGCAGCAGACCGATACACCCGTTGCGACAGCGACGGTCACCCTTGGCCGCGCGGACGCTGCGATCGGGACGCCGATCGAGATGACGTACCGCTTCGTCGTCGCGCCGAATGCGCCCAAGATTCCGGAAGACGACACAGTGTTCGTCCACTTCCTCGACACCGATCGCGAGTTGATGTGGACCGACGACCACGAGCCACCGGTGCCGACCAGTCAGTGGAAGGCGGGGCAGACGATCGAGTACACGCGGACGATGTTCGTGCCCAAGTTCCCGTATGCCGGGGACACGAGCGTCGTCATAGGGATCTACTCGCCGAAGTCCGGGGCGCGTGTCCCGCTGAGCGGTCAATCGCGGGGACAGCGCGAGTACGAGGTCGCGAAGTTCAACCTACATCCGCAAGCGGACAACCTCTACGTTGTATTCAAGGATGGCTGGCACGAAACCGAGGTGGCGGAGGAGCAGACTGGCGTTGAGTGGCAGTGGTCGAAGAAGACCGCGACGCTCGTTTTCCGGAACCCGATGCGCGACGCGCTTCTCTATCTGCAGTGTGACCAGCCGGTGCAGGGACTTGGAGAACCGCAACGCATCGAGTTGCGGATCGGGAACATGGTCATCGACTCATTCATGCTGCCTCCTCGTCAGCGCGAGCTCAGGAAGGTGAATCTCACTGCTGCACAGATGGGCACGGGGGAGACGGTGGAAGTAAGCGTCGCGGTCGACAAGACATTTGTGCCTGCTACCGTTACTCAGCTGAAAAGCACCGACTCGCGGGAGTTGGGCATCCGCGTATTCAGGGCTTACGTACAGCCGAAATAACCCGTACAATTGCAGCCTGATGCGTTGGGGACTTGCCCTCTGCACAGTTTTGCTGTCGGTAACGGTTGCGGCGCCAGCGCGTGCCGAGCTGGTCTTCTTCCAATCCGGCCGCGCGATGTCCGTTCGCGCGATCCGCTCGGATGGCGACGAGATCGTGCTCCAGTTGCGCAGTGGCGGCGACATCCATTGTGACAAGAGCCTCATTGTCAGGGTCGAACCTGACGAAGTGGAGTATCCGGAGGAAGCGCTGGAGCCATCGCCTGTGGAGGCGTCGACCCTCGAGGCACCGGCGATACCCGAGCGTTACCGCGACCTTGTGAGCAGGACTGCCGCCCGACACGGCGTCGATGCCCGGGTTGTGGACGCGGTCATCCAGGTGGAATCGGCCTATCACAGCAGGGCGGTCTCCCCGAAGGGGGCGCGCGGCCTGATGCAGCTGATGCCGGCCACAGGCCGGCGGTATGGGGCCCTCGACCTGTTCGATCCGAAAATAAATCTCGACGCCGGTGTTCAACACCTTAAGAAGCTGCTTGCCCGGTATGACTTGCCGCTCGCACTCGCCGCGTACAATGCGGGTGAGGCGGCTGTGGATCGCTTTGGCGGCATTCCGCCGTTCAGAGAGACGCAGGATTACGTCAGCCGCATACTTCGACTCCTCCGCCGGGGTTAACGCGGGCCGGCCTCTCGGTCGGTCTTTGCGGACGGCCGTGTTGCCGCCGCGCCGGTCTTATTTCCTGAACTGTCCGCATGGAATTCCGCTGTAGGGTCGCCACGGCCGGCGGCGAAATCGTGGAAGGCGTCTACGTCGCCGATAGCGAAGCGCATCTCCGCCGAGAGCTGGAAGAGAAGGGGCTGTTCGTTCTTTCCCTGAACCGCCGGGGTTTTCTGCCGGCCTTCGGTTTCTCGCGTGGCAGGCGGAGACGCATCAGCCGGCAGGAACTCCTGGTTTTCAACCAGGAACTGGCCACCCTCCTCAAGGCCGGAATGCCGCTGGTCCAATCACTGGATATCCTTCGCCAGCGGGTCGCAAACCCAACCTTCAAGGCAGTGCTCGACGGGGTTTACGAGAAGGTGAAAGCCGGGACGGCGCTGTCGGATGCTTTCGGGGAGCATCCAGACTTGTTTCCGGGTGTCTACTCGGCCTCGCTGATGGCCGGGGAGCGAGCCGGCAATCTCGATGAAGTCATCCGCCGATACGTGTCCTATGAAAAGGTTGTCGGGACAGTCCGGCGACGGACCATTTCGGCGCTGATTTACCCGATGATTCTCGTCACGATGATGTTGATTCTGGTCGGCATCATCGTGCTGCGCGTCGTGCCGGCCTTCTCGGAGTTCTACAACCAGTTCGGGCGCGAGCTGCCGCTGTCGACGCGCGTCATTATCGGGATTTCGAACTTCGTCATTGGCAATCTCCCGGTCATCCTCGTCGGGATCGTCGGCGCGGTGCTTGCGCTGGTCAGTTGGTGGAGGCGCCCGGGGCAGCGTACGCGCATCGATCGAATGGCGCTGGAACTGCCGTGGGCGGGCGAGACGTTTCGGAAGTTTTCCACTTCTCAGCTGGCGAGAACACTCGCGACGCTGCTGGGCGGCGGTATCCCGCTCGTCAACGCATTGGAGATTGCGGGTCGTTCGATGACCAACCGGTATCTGGCCGAAGAGCTCGCCGATGTCCAGAACCGCGTGCGGCAGGGGGAAAGCTTCGCCGCCGGATTACGCGCGCGCGGTGTGTTCCCCGATGTGGCCGTGAAGATGGTGGAAGTTGGCGAGTCAACAGGCGCGCTGCAGGAGATGCTGACGAGTCTCGCGGAGTTTTACGAAGAGGAAATCGAAACCGAAGTCGGCCGGTTCGTCACACTCATTGAACCCGTCATCCTGATCGTCATGGGTGTGGTGATCGCGCTCGTCGTGATGGCGTTGTATATGCCGCTCTTCGAATTGAGCTCGGTGGCAGGTGGAACGTAATGGCAACTGCTGATCCAACCAATCTCGTCACGACACCGGAGGACTACTCCGAGGAAGTCGCCCGCTCCCGCAAGCTGGCGGAGCGCTACCACGTCGAGTTCGTCGACATGGACGACTTCCGCATCGACCAGGAGCTGTTCCGATCGATTCCAGCCGACCTGATGCTGCGCTACGGCTTCGTGCCGTACCGCCGCGAGGGCCGGGCCCTCGTCATCGTCGTCTCCGATCCGACGGACCTGCCGATGATCGACGAGCTGGGCGTCGTCCTGAATACGCCGATCAAGGTGACGGTCGGCGCGCCGTCGGCAATCGAGTCGATTCTGAAAAAGAGCGAGAGCTCGCAGCGCGTGCTCGAAGAAGCGACCGAAGGCTTCCAGCTGAAAGTCGTCAAGGAAGACGACCAGGGCGAGGAGAGCCTGACGGTCGACAAGCTGACGAGCGACACGAGCCCGGTGATCAGGCTCGTCGACTCCACGGTATTCACCGCCATCCAGCGGCGCGCCAGCGACATCCATATCGAGACTGGCGACGATGCGGTGTACGTGAAGTACCGGATTGACGGCGTGCTGCAGCCGGCGATGCGGCCGATCGCGAAGGAATTCCACAGCCCGATCATTTCGCGCATCAAGGTGATGGCGGAGCTCGACATCGCCGAGAAGCGCGTGCCGCAGGACGGCCGCTTCCGCATGCGCATGCCGGGCAAGACGATTGATTTCCGCGTATCGATCATGCCGAGTGTGCACGGCGAAGACGCAGTGATCCGTATTCTCGACAAGGAATCGATCAGCGAGCAGTTCACCGAGCTGAAGCTCGACATTCTCGGCTTTCCGGAGCAGGAGCTGCGGCGTTTCCGCAAGTACATCCGCGAGCCATATGGAATGGTGCTCGTCACTGGTCCGACCGGGTCCGGCAAGACGACGACGCTCTATGCGGCGCTGTCGGAGATCAAGTCTGTCGAAGACAAGATCATCACCATTGAAGATCCGGTCGAGTACCAGCTCCGCGGGATCACGCAAATCCCGATCAACGAAAAGAAGGGGCTGACGTTCGCGCGTGGCCTCCGGTCGATTCTGCGCCACGACCCCGACAAAATCATGGTCGGCGAAATTCGTGACCCGGAGACCGCGCAGATCGCCATTCAATCCGCGCTCACCGGCCACCTCGTGTTCACCACGGTTCACGCCAACAACGTGGTCGACGTGCTCGGACGCTTCCTCAACATGGGCGTCGAGCCATATCAATTCGTATCGGCGCTCAATTGCGTGCTCGCGCAGCGGCTCGTACGGCTCATCTGCTCGCACTGCAAGCGGCCGACGAAGGTCGAACCGACACAGCTCGAAGAGTCGGCGCTCGATCCGAAGCTGGCGCAAACGCACCGATTCTACGAGGGTGCCGGCTGCATCGAATGCGGCGGCACAGGGTTCAAGGGGCGGACGGCGATTTGCGAGCTCCTCAATTTGTCGGATCACATCCGTGAGATGATCCTCGACAGACGTCCCACATCCGAAGTGAAGAAAGTCGCACACGAGGAAGGCATGCGCTTCCTCCGCGAGTCTGCGGTGGAGAAGGTGCTGCTTGGCCTCACCACGCTGCGCGAGATCAACAAAGTGACGTTTGTCGAATGAGCCTGTTCTCCTCGTGGATTGCCAGCCCGCCGCCCGACGCGGCGATTGAGATTGCGACCGATCGCGTGGCGGTGGCAGTTGCCGCCGACCGCGGCGGCAGCCTCGTCGTGCAGTCGTTCGCGGCTGAACCGCTTCCCGCAGGGGCAGTGACGCCATCCCTGACGGCATCGAACATCCACAACCGCGCGGCGGTGGTTGCCGCATTGCGCACCGCGCTCGATCGCGGCGGCATCCGACCTCGGCGTGTCGCGCTGGTGATCCCGGACCTGGCGGCGAAGGTCTCCCTCGTCCGATTCGACACCCTGCCGGCGCGGCGCGAGGATCTGGATCAGCTCGTTCGATGGCAGGTGAAGAAGGCCGCGCCATTTCCAATCGAAGAAGCGGTGGTCACCTACGCGCCGGCGGCGCGCAGCACCGCTGGCGGCGCCGAGTTCGTCGTGTTGACCGCCCGCCGTGACGTGATTGCCGAATACGAAGGGATTTGCGAGGACCTGAAGATCTACGCCGGGCTTGTCGATCTTGCGACGCTCAGCGTCGTGAATCTGTTTCTCGGCACCGCGCCGGTGCCCTCCGTTGACTGGCTGGTCGTCCACATGCGTCCCGATTACACGTCGATCGTCATCATGCGCGGCGAGCACGTGATCTTCTTCCGCAATCGGCCCGAGGGCGACGAGGCCACCATCGCGGACCTGGTACATCAGACGGCGATGTATTACCAGGATCGGTTGTCGGGCGAACGGTTCTCGCGCGTGCTGCTCGGCGGCGGCGGCCGGGTGCCTGGTGCGCTCGAGACCGCGCGGCGCAGTCTCGAGGAGCGGCTCGGCGTCGAGGTGGAACCGATTGACGCGACGCAGGCAGCCGCGCTGACGGATCGCATCAAAATCACCCCGGACGTCATGGACATCCTGAGCCCGCTGGTCGGCATGGCCGTGCGCACGCGGAAGGAATCGGCGGCGGCCTGATGCTTCGGACCAATCTCGCGACCCGTCCCTTCTACAACGAGCGCGCCGTGCAGCTGGTGCTCGGACTGGTGCTGGTTCTTGTGGTCGCCATCACGGCGTTCAATATCGGCGAGCTTATCCGCCTGAATGCCAGCCAGCGGACGCTGGGCGCTCACGCCGCCGAATCCGAACGTGAAGCCGCAAGACTGCGCCGCGAAGCGGCGCGTATCCGCGCCCAGATCAACGCCAAAGAGCTCGAGAGCGTCGCCAACGCCGCACGCGAAGCGAACGGCATCATCGATCAGCGCGCGTTCTCGTGGAGCGAGCTGTTCGATCAGCTCGAACAGACCCTTCCCGACGACGTGCGAATCACCGCTGTCGATCCGACGCTCACCAAGGAAGGGGAGTTCATCATCCAGATCGCCGTCGAAGCGCGGCGCTCGGAAGATGTCGATCAGTTCATCGAAGCGCTTGAAAAGACCGGCAGCTTCCGCGATCTGATCACGCCGACGGAAGCCACGGATGATGACGGCTTACTGAAGGCCGTGATCCGCGGCAGCTACATCCGTCCGGAGGAGCCCCGTGGCTGACGAGGTCGGGGGACCGCTCTTTCAGCGCGTGATTCGCGAACACCGGCGCGTCGTCCTGCCGCTCGCGATAGCCCTGGGCGTGAATATCGTGATCTACGCGGCGGTGGTCTATCCGCTCAGTCAGCGGGTGGCCAACATCGAGCAGCGCGATCGCACGGCGGAGGATCAGCTGCGCGGTGCGCAGCGTGAGTTCGCGCAGGCCAACGGCACTCTGACGGGCAAGGATCGCGCGGCCACCGAACTGGCGACGTTCTACAACGATGTGTTGCCCGCGAATCTGGCCGGTGCGCGGCGGCTGACGCATCTCCGCCTGGCGCAGCTGGCCCGTGAATCCAACCTGAAGTTTCTCCGCGCAACGTTCGAATCGCTCCCACCGCACGACGGCACGCTCGCGCAATTAAAGATCGACATGGCGCTCGAAGGGAGCTACGCCAACGTGCGGGCGTTCATTCATCAGCTCGAAACCGCGCCGGAGTTTGTTGTCGTCGACAACATCGAGCTTGGCCAGGGCGCCAACGGCGGCCCGCTCGGCGTCACGCTGCACCTCTCGACGTACTACCGCGACACCGGCGCCACGCGAGACGGCGCGCAATGAAGTTTCTCATCTCGCGGCAACTGCTGGCGCTTCTTGCGATCGGCGCTACGGTTGGCGGCGTGGAAATGGCGCGGCGGTCGAGCAACCCGACCGGAACCGCGGCGGCGCCGTCAAATGCTCGACGGACACCGGCGCGAGCAGCGAACCAGGGGACGAGTGCGGTTGCGGACGTAAAGCTGGAGCTCCTCAAGGCGGCGCCAAGCGAGCTCGAGCCGTCGACACGAAATCCGTTTCAGTTCAAGCCAAAGGCGCCGCCGCCCGCGCCGCGGCCGCAGGCTGTCGTGCGCCCGCCGATCGTGATCGCGCCGCCAGTGCCGCAGGGACCGCCGCCGCCGCCGCCGATTGCGCTGAAGTACATCGGCGTGCTCGATACAGCGCAGGGGCGCGTCGCGGTGTTCAGAGACAGCGGCGGTGACATCGTCAACGGGAAGGAAGGCGATATCATCGATGGCCGTTACCGCCTGCTGAAAATCGGCGTCGAATCGGCCGATCTTGCGTATCTCGACGGACGCGGCCGTCAGACGATTCGGCTCTCGGGACAATGATGCGTGTACACCGGATGAAGTTGATCGTCGTGATGGCGCTGGCGCTGGCCGCGGCGGGGTGCGGAGCGTCACGTTCCTACAACCGCGCGGAAAACTCGGCGCGGCAGGGCGACTGGGACGCCGCCGTCGAGTACTACCGGCGCGCGGTGCAACAATCGCCGGAGCGCAGCGACTACAAGATCGCGCTGGAGCGGGCGATGATCAACGCGTCGCACCAGCATCTCAATCAGGCGCAGCTTGCCGAGGCGCGCGGCGAGCTGGAAGAGGCGCTGCGTGAATACCGGCGTGCCAGCGATTTCGATCCGCCGAACCGTCAGCTCGCGGCCAAGGTCATGGAGATTGAGCGGCGCATTCGCGAGCAGTACGAATCGCGTCCGGCGAACAACATTGCGCAGCTGCGGGAGCAGGCGCGGCAGGCCGGACCGCCGCCGCTGATCAAGCTCAACGAAGTGCTGCCCGAAATCCGGTTCAACAACACGAGCATCCGCGACATCCTCAACACCATCGCCAACATCACGGGCATCAACATCACCTACGACCGCGACTATCAGGATCGCGCCTACACGGTGCTGCTGACCGGTGTGACGCTCGACCAGGCGCTTAATCAGATCCTCTCGGCCAATCAGCTCTTCTACAAGGTGTTGAACCAGAACACCATCATGGTGATTCCCGACACCGCGCAGAAGCGTGCCAACTACGAAGAGCAGGTCATACGCACCTTCTACGTGTCGCATGCCGATGCCACGGAACTGGCGCAGATAATCAACCAGATCATCCGTGTGCCCGCCATGGCAGTGCAGCCGATGATCGCGCCGAACAAGACGAACAACACGATCACGATCCGCGCGACGACCGCTGTGGCGGCGATTATCGAAAAGATGATCGAGTCGAACGACAAGCCGCGCGCCGAGATCGTCATCGACGTGCAGATCCTCGAGGTCAGCCGCGAGCGGGCCAAGCAGTTCGGTCTCGATCTGTCGAATTACCAGATCAACGCTATCTTCTCCCCCGAGTCCGACCCACGCGGCACGACGGGCGGCACCACTCCGACGGCGACGTTGAACACGACCCCCTCGTTCAATCTGAACACCGTCACGAGGGGCGTTTCCACGGCCGACTTCTACCTGGCCGTGCCGTCGGCAGTCATTCGTTTCCTGGAGACCGACTCGGACACGAAGCTCGTTGCCAAGCCGCAGCTGCGCGGCGCGGAAGGGCAGAAGATCACGCTCAACCTCGGCGACGACATTCCCATCCCCTCGACGGTGTTCACGCCCCTTGCCACCGGCGGCGCCAACACGAATCCACTGACCTCGTTCAACTACCGCACGGTCGGCATCGTGGTGGAAATGACCCCGCGTGTGACGATCGAAGGCGACGTTATTCTCGACCTCTCCGTGGAGAACAGCACGAAGGGCGTAGATGTGAACGTTGCTGGCTCGAACCTGCCCTCGTTTGGCACGCGCAAGGTGGTCACGAGGCTGCGGCTGCGTGACGGCGAAGCAAATCTGCTTGCCGGCCTCTTGCGAGAAGACGAGCGGAGAACGCTGCGTGGGGTCCCTGGTGTCCTGCGTCTTCCGATCGTGAACAAGCTGTTTGCGTCGAACGACACCGACATCCGCACCACCGACATCGTGATGCTGCTGACGCCGCGCATCGTGCGCACGCAGGAGATCACCGCAAGCGATCTCAGCCCGATCTTCATCGGTACGCAGCAGAACCTCGGGCTCAACGGACCACCACCGTTGATCGCTGCACCAGCCGAACCGGCGCCTGGCGCGCCGGCGGCACCCGCCGCTCCTGGTGCTGTAACGCCCGCGCAGCCTGCACCGGCGCCGGCACCTGCGCCCGTGCAACCGGGGGCGCCGAATGCGCCTCCTGGCGGTGCTGCTAATGCCGCGCCGGGAGTGTCGATTGTTCCTCCGGGAAGCTCGCCCATTCCCGGCACGACGGCTGTAACCGCCGCGCCCACACCGTCGGCGTCCGCGCCTGCTGTTGCTCCGGCTGGCGCGCAGCTGATCGTGACGCCGCCTGGCACCGATTTCCGCGTCGGCGCGGGTCCGTACACGGTTGCGATCTCGGCGACCAACGCGTCAAGGCTGTCCGGGATGTCGCTGACGATGACCTTCAACCCGGCGGCTCTCCGCGTGCGCGCAGTTCAGGAAGGGAGCTTCATGCGCGCGGGCGGAGCGCAGGCGACATTCACTCAGATGGTGGATGCCTCTACCGGCCGGATTGATATTGCCATCGTGAGAACCGGCGATGCGACCGGCGTTGCCGGGACGGGGCTGCTCGCAGCGGTGGTGTTCGATGCTGTTGGCGGCGGATCCGCAAACCTTGCCATTACGGGGACG
>Ga0310810_10001294_pt1 | contig 26013 bp, 16 predicted proteins | sample NCmetagenome_FD_207641 | JGI IMG/M metagenome (GOLD analysis project Ga0310810, IMG submission 207641) | Soil microbial communities from experimental microcosm in Duke University, North Carolina, United States - NC | ecosystem: Engineered > Artificial ecosystem > Soil microcosm > Unclassified ...
GGCGGCGGATCGCACGCTGGCGCTGCTCGACGAGCACGTGACCCGGAGTTGATGCGCGGCGCACGGGCGCGCGGCCGTCTTTCGGCGCGCGCGCCCCGTGCGGTAGACTCCGCCGCTCGATCCGCGCCACGCCGTCGCGCCGCGCCGCCGCACGCTCACCGGAGACCCGATGGCCGAACCGAATCCGCGCCGTTCGCTGCAGGAGATGATCCTCGCGCTCGAGCAGTACTGGGCGGCGCGCGGCTGCGTGATCCAGCATCCGTATCCGTCGGAAGTGGGCGCGGGCACGTTCAACCCGGCCACGTTCCTGCGCTCGCTCGGCCCCGAGCCGTGGCGCGTCGCGTACGTCGAGCCGTCGCGCCGCCCGAAGGACGGGCGCTACGGCGAGAATCCGAATCGCTTCCAGCAGTTCTACCAGTACCAGGTGCTGCTGAAGCCCGCGCCCGCGGACATCGTCGACCTGTACTTCGACTCGTTGCGCGCCATCGGCATCGATCTCACGCAGCACGACCCGCGCCTCGTCGAGGACGACTGGGAGTCGCCGACGCTCGGCGCCGCCGGCCTCGGCTGGCAGGTGTGGCTCGACGGCACCGAGATCTCGCAGTTCACGTACTTCCAGCAGTGCGGCGGCATCGAGGTCGACGTGGTCTCGGCGGAGCTGACGTACGGGCTGGATCGCATCGGCATGATGCTGCAGGGCACGGATCGCGTGCAGGACCTGATCTGGACGGCGGCCCACGAGGACGCGGACGGCGCGACGACGTCGCCGGTGACGTGGGCCGACCTGTGGCTGCAGAACGAGCGCGAATGGTCGAAATACAATTTCGAAGAAGCGGACGTGAAGGCGCACTTCGACATGTTCGCGCAATGGGAGAAGGAGGCCGCGCGCTTCCTCGCGATGGGGCTCGTCAGCCCGGGCTACGACTGCGTGATCAAGTGCTCGCACCTGTTCAACGTGCTGGACGCGCGCGGCGCGATCTCGGTGAGCGAGCGCGTCGGCACCATCGGGCGCGTGCGCAAGCTGGCCCGCCAGGCTGCGCGCGCGTACGTCGAGCAGAGGAAGCAGCTCGGCTATCCGCTCCTGAAGGACGAGGCCGGGCGCGCGAAGTGGGTGAAGCCCGCCGAGACCGAAGCCGAGGCGCGTACGTGAGCCACGAGTTGTTGTTCGAGATCGGCGTCGAGGAGCTGCCGGCGGGCTACGTGCCCCCGGCGCTCGAGCAGATGGAGCGCGCTGCGCGCGCGGGTCTCGCGGAACTGCGGCTCGCGTTCGGGGACGTCGCGCTGCACGCGACGCCGCGCCGGCTGGCGCTGCGCGTGAGCGGACTCGCCGAACGCCAGACCGACGTCGACGAAGAGGCCATGGGCCCGGCGACGAAGGTCGCGTTCGACGAGGGCGGCAAGCCGACGCGCGCGCTGCTCGGCTTCTGCCAGGGCAAGGGCGTCGACGTCGCCGCGGTGCGCCGCGTGACGACGGCGAAGGGCGAGTACGTCGCGGTCACGGTGCATCACGCGGGCCGGAAGGCCGCCGACGTGCTGCCCGCGCTGCTCGCCGGGCTGGCGACGAAGCTCCAGTTCCCGAAGACCATGCGCTGGCTGGACGACGACACGCGGTTCGCGCGTCCGGTGCGCTGGCTCGTCGCGCTGCTGGACGGCGCGATCCTGCCGGTGCGCGCGTTCCGGCTCGAGGCGGGCCGCACGACGTACGGCCACCGCTTCCTCGCGCCCGGGCGCGTCGACATCCAGCACGCGAAGGACTACGTCGTCGCGCTCGAGAAAGTGAACGTGCTGGCCGACGCCGGCGTGCGCGCGAAGCGGCTCGCGAGCCAGGTGCACGCGCTCGCGAAGGAGGCCGGCGGCACGCTCGTGGAAGACGACGAGCTGATCGAGATCAACAACTTCCTCGGGGAATGGCCGACCGCGTTCCGCGGCGACTTCGACCGCAAGTACCTCGACCTGCCGCGCGAGGTCATCGTGACCGCGCTGCGCGAGCACCAGCGCTTCTTCGCCGTCGAGAGCGCCGGCGCGCTCAAGCCCGCGTTCGTCGCCGTGCGCAACGGCGACAACCGCGGCGCGGACGTCGTGCGCAAGGGCAACCAGGACGTGCTCGTGGCGCGGCTCGACGACGCGCGCTTCTACTGGAACACCGATCTCAAGAAGACGCCCGAGCAGCAGGTCGAGGCGCTGTCCGCGGTCGTGTGGCTGGAAGGCCTCGGCTCGCTGCGCGAGAAGGCGACGCGGCTCGAATCTCTGTCCGCGTGGGTGGCCCAGCGTCTCGCGCCCGCCGCGACCGGCGCCGCGAAACGCGCCGCGCTGCTGTGCAAGACCGATCTCCTGTCCGAGATGATCGGCAGCGGCAAGGAGTACGCGAGCCTCGAAGGCGTGATGGGCGGGCACTACGCGCGCCGCGCGGGCGAGCCCGAACCGGTCGCCGCGGCCATCGCCGAGCACTATCGCCCGCGCGGGCCGGCCGACGCGCTGCCCGAGACCGACGCCGGCGCGATGCTGTCGATCGCCGACAAGCTCGATCACGTGGCCGGCGCGTTCGTGGCCGGCAAGGTGCCGAGCGGCAGCGAGGACCCGTACGGGGTGCGCCGCGCCGGCAACGGCGTCGTGCGCATCGCCGTCGAGCAGCACCGGCACCTCGACCTGCGCGCCGCGTCGGAAGAGAGCACGCGCCCGTTCTACGCCGCGGACCCGGATCTGCCGCACGCCGGCATCATGAAGCAGCTCGGAGAATTCTGGCGCGGCCGCGTCGAGCTGTCGCTCGACGAGCGCGGCGTGCCGTACGACGCGCGTGACGCCGCCGTCGAAGCGCGCGTGCTCGTCGACGGACGCGCGCGCCCGGGCTGGATCGACGCATGCGATTGCCTGATGCGCGCCCAGGTGCTGGAGGCGTTCCGCAGCGACCCGCGCTTCGGCTCGCTCGCCATCCTGTTCAAGCGCGTCTCCAACATCCTCGCGAAGAACGCCGAGCCGGTGCCGGCCGCGCTCGATCGCGCGCGCCTCGTCGAGAGCGTCGAGCGCGACCTGGCCGCCACGCTGGATCAGGCGCGCGCCAAGGCCGAGTCCTTGTGGGAGAAGCGGGAGTACGCGAAGCTCCTGCCCGCGCTGCTCGAGATGGAGCACGCCATCCACGCGTTCTTCGACGGCGTCATGGTGAACGCGGACGACGTGGCGGTGCGCGCGAATCGCCTGCGCCTGCTCACCGAAGTGCGCGAGCTGTTCCTGCGCGGCTGGGATCTGTCGAAGGTCGTCGTCGAGGGGGAGAAGGCATGAGAATCACACGCGTCGTCGTGCTCGTGCTGCTGGCCGCCACGGAACTGCACGCGGTCGGGGCGAGCGCGCAGGACCTGATGCTGACCCCCGAGAAGGGCTTCCCCAAGATCGCGTTCCCGGATTCTCTCGTGACGCCGAACAACCACTGCCCGGTCACGGGGCACCGCCTGAACACCGACGTGCATCCGGTCTACGTCAACGGCGTGCCGATCGGCTTCTGCTGAGCGGGCTGCCCCCGGATCTTCGGCGAAGGTCCCGAGTCGTACCTGAAGAAGCTGAACGTCGACGTGCGCGACTTCCTGCACCCGGAGCGCGTCGCGGTCCTCGATTCGACGAAGCGCGCGTGGGTCGGCCTCGACGTGTTCTTCTTCGCCGACCGCGCGTCGCTGACGAGGTTCCGCGCGGCGCCGCTCCGCTACGTGCGGAAGCTCTCCGACCCGGTCACGCAGGAACGCTTCCGGCCGAAGACGACGTCGCCGAAGACGGTCTTCAAGGGGCGGCCGTACTACTTCGCGTCGCGCGCCTCGCTCAGGACGTTCGCCGCGTACCCGGATAGTTTCTCGAAGCGCCACGGGATGTAGCGGCCGCGGCGCGTCGCCCGGCCGCCCCGCGCGCTACAGCCCCAGCCCGAAGCCCTTCACCCGCTCGAGCATCTTGCTGCGCTCGTCCGGCTCGGCGCTTTCGCCGAGGTACGCGCGCCAATCGGCCCGCGCCTCGCTCATGCGGCCGAGTCGGGCGAGCGCCTCGGCACGCAGCGCGTGCGCGATGGGCAGCGCCGGCTCCGATTGGAGCGCGGCGCCGAGCCAGATCAGCGCCTGGTCGGGGCGCTTGTCGTCGAGTTCCACGAGCCCCATCGTGCGCAGCAGCCGCGCGTCGCGCGCGAAATGGTTGAGCCCGCGCTGGACGACGACGCGCGCCTCGGCCGGGCGGCCGTTGCGGGTGAGCGCGGTGCCGAGCGCGATATAGGGCTCCGGGTACGACGTCGAGTCGACGCGAAGACTCGTCTGCAAGTGCTGGATCGCGCTCGGCAGCGCGCCGCCGCGCAGGTCGCTCTCGCCGAGGTTGTACTCGGCGCTGGACACGATCGTCGGATCGTCGCTCTTGAAGCGCAGCGCGAGTCGGAGCAGCGAGTCGGCCACGTCGTCGCGGTGCATCTGCCGGTACGCCGTCGCCAGGTTGACCATGGCCTGCGCGTAGCGCGGGTCCTTGCTGAGCGCGAGGCCCAGCGTGTCGGCCGCGCCCGTCCAATTGTTTCGCTGCAGCGCGTCGTGGCCCATGTTGTTGAGTCGCACCGCGACGTCGTGGCGCTGGGCGAGCGCGCGCGGGCGCAGCGCGAACCAGTAGAAATTGAAGGCGAACAGCGCGAGCGCGATGACGGCCTGCAGCCACGTGACGCGAAAGCGCCAGCGCGGCTTCGGCAACGACAGGATGGCTTGCGTGCGTGCCGTGCTCAGCGTGGCCATCTCGGTCTCCGGCGCGCTACGCCGCTCGACCTCCAGTTCCTCCGTCTCGTTGCGCGCGATCGGCGCGGCGACGCCGGTGAGCGCGGCCAGCTCGCGCGCCGCGTCGGCGGCGCTCGGGCGCTTCTCCGGGTCCTTCTCGAGCAGGCGATGGACGAGCGCTTCGACCGCGGGCGGCACGTCGGGCCGCGCTTCGCGCAGCGGCCGCGGCGGCTCGTTCGCGATCGTGAACATCAGTGTCATCGGGTTGTCGCCGTCGAACGGCAGTCGCCCGGCGAGCATCTCGTACAGCACGACGCCGAGCGCGAACACGTCGGTGGGCGGGCCGCTCGATCCCCGGATCAGCTCGGGCGACATGTAGCCGGCGGTGCCGAGCGTGCTGCCGGTCATCGTCAGGCGCGACGCGAGCGCGGCGCGCGCCAGGCCGAAGTCCATGACCTTGATGCGGTGCTCGTCGCCGAACATCAGGTTCTCGGGCTTGATGTCGCGATGCACGATGCCGCGCCGGTGCGCGAGCGCGAGTGCGGCCGCGACGTCGCGCCCGACGGCCAGCGCGTCGGGAATGGGCATCGGCCCCCGGCGGATGCGCTCGCGCAGGCTGTCGCCCTCGACCAGCTCCATGGCGATGAAGCGGCGCTCGCCCTCGCGCTCGAACGAATACAGCGTGGCGATGTTGGGATGGTTGAGCGCGGCCGCGGAGCGGGCTTCGCGCTCGAAGCGCGTCAGGTTCTCGGCGTCGGCCGCCAGATCGGGCGCGATGAACTTGAGCGCCACGGGCCGGTCGAGGTCGAGATCCCTCGCCTCGTACACCTCGCCCATGCCGCCGCGGCCCAACATGCGGCCGACCTGGAAGTGCGTGACCCGCGTGCCGTCCATCGTGAGCGCCGGACCCTAGCAGCGGGGTCCGGCGCTCACAAGCCGGACGGCGTTCGTCACTTCATCCACACCAGGCGCTGCTTGAACTCACGGCCTTCGGCCTTGAAGCGCACGAAGTACAGGCCCGACGAAGCGCGGCTGCCCTCGTCCATGCGCCCGTCCCAGCGCACTTCGTACCAGCCCGGCTCGTGCACGCCCTTCGCCAGGATCTTCGTGCGGCGGCCCTGCACGTCAAACACTTCCAGCTCGACGCTCGCCCGGCGCGGCAGGCCGAAGCGCATCACCGCCGAGCCGACGGCCGGATTCGGTCGCACGGGCGCGAACGCGAGCGCGGTCGGGATCATCGGCACGTCCGTCGTGCCGGTGATGCGGAAGTAGTCGCTGACCGCGAGCGCGCCGGTCACGATCTGCGGCCCGTTCGGCGAGTCGGGCTCACCGGACGAGTTCGAGACCGTGCCCTCGACGAGCACGACCGCGACCAGCGCGCTGTCGCAGTTCGCGTCGGGAACGCTCCATCCGTAGCTGCCCGAGTTCGGCAGGTTCTGCGCGTCGAGCAGCCACGTGTTGCCGTGGTCGAGCGAGTGCAGCACCGCGACCGACTGCGGGTTCACGCCGGTCGGCGTCGTCCACGTGATGGTGCTCGTGCTCGGCGCCGCCAGCGTCTGGCCGGCGTGCGGTGCGGTGACCCGGCCGCGCGCCACCCGGATCGTGTCACGACCCACGAGATTGCGGCCGCCGATCAGCCCGGTCACCGTGACCGGTACGGAGTCGCCCGCCGTGACGGCTAGGTCCACGGCCGAGCGCACGAAGTTCACGCTCAAGTCGGGGATGCCGTCACCGTTCGCGTCGCCGATCGAATGCGGTCCGGTCGTGTCCGCCGGCACGCCATTCAACTTGAGGCTCGAGAGCACGATGTCGCTCGCCGCGAACGGCGGAGGCGGCTGGATCACGCCCTTCACCCACTTGCCGATGGCCTTCAGGTTCAGCGTGTTCGGATTGAAGTCGAACGAGCACACGACCGGCGGCAGGCCGTTCGGGAATCCGATCTCCGTCACCGTGCCTGCGCCCGAGTTCACGACGTACACGATCAACTTGCCCATCGGATCCATCGCGATGCCGCTTGCGCCGGCGCCGGTCGGGAAGTTGTCGAGCAGCGTGAGCGTCACCGGCGGTCCGGGCAGCACGGTCGAATTGCCGCTCGTCAGCTTGCCGATCTCGAACACCTCGACGCTGCCGGTGTCCTCGTTCGTGACGTAGGCCAGCGTGCCGTCGGCCGAGATCGAGACGTTCTTGCCGCCCGAGCCGACGTTGACCGTCGTGACGACGCGGTACTGGCCGGGGCCCGGCGTGGCGTCGATCACGAGCAGGCGCCCGTCGTTCGTCAGCAGCAGCACGAGCGTGCCGTCCGCCGAGATCGAGACGTTCTTGCCGCCCGAGCCGGTGTTCACGGTCGTCACGACCTGGTCGAACGTGGCGTTGCCCGGGTTCGCGTCGATCTCGCTCAGCGTGTTCGAACCCTGGTTCAGCACGTACACCTTGGGTCCGACCGGGCCGACTTCGACGTCGATCGGCTGCAGGCCGACGAGGATGTTCCCGATGACCTTGTTGTACGTGGGCGACGTCGGCGCGACGTCGATGACGCTCAGGTCGTTGCTGCCCGTGTTCGCGACGTACGCGCGCGAGCCGTCGGGCAGGATCGCGACCGACTGCGGCGTCGAACCGACCGTGACGTCCAGGAGGTGCGTCGCGCTCTGCACGGCGAGCACCGTGACGCTGTTCGTGCTCGGGTTCGTGATGTAGAGCCGCGTGCCGTCGGGCGTGACCGCGACGTCGCGGATGCCCTGCGTGCCGTTCAGGTCGCCGAGCACGCCGCCCGGATCGGGATTCGGCGGCAGGATCGTGAACGGAAGCGCGTTGCTGGTCTGGCTCGCCACCGTCACGGTGACGGCGCCGCTGGCCGCGGCCAACGGCACGTTCGCCACCATGCTCGTGAGCGACGCGTTCGAAGGCACCGCGTTCGCGCCGGCGAACTGCACGAGGTTCTGCGACGCCGTCGGACTGAAGCCGGCGCCGTTGATCACGACCGGCGTGCCCACGGGACCGGCCTGCGGCACCAGCGACGCGATGCTGGCGGGCGGCGGGCCCTGGATCGTGAACACCGACTTGCCGCCCTGAGCCAGCGTCTGGCCTTCCTGATCGGTCAGCCCGGCCTCGACGACGAGCGAGCAACGCGCCGCGAACGGCAGCGCGCTCCCCGGCTGGAACAGCACGAGCCGGCCGAGGTCCGAGAAGGAGAACGCGCCGCTCACCGGATCGCCGTTCGCGAACAGGTGGACGTGCGTCGCCGCGCTGGCCGGCGCGATCTTCTGGTTGAAGCTCGCGAACACGGCGGTGCCGGCGTTGAGTCCCGTCGAGCCGTCCGGCGGTCCGAGGTGCAGCAGCACGGGCGCGACGAGGTTGTCGTTGAGCTCAATCGTCGCGTTCGCGAACACCGTTGGCGCGCCCGTGCCTTCGGCCACGGCCGACAGCGAGACGTTCGTGCCGGCTGCCGGCATCGACCAGCGCACCGAAGCCTCGCCGTTCGCATCCGTCACGTGCGTGACGGACACCTGCGACGCGCCGTCGAGCGTGCCGTTCGCGCCGGACGTCGAGAACGTCACGACGACGCCCTCCGCCGGCCCGCCGCTGGGGTCGATGACGCGCACCGTGACCGGCAGCGGCAGCGTGGCTCCGGCCAGCGCCGATTGATTGTTGCCGCCGGTGACCACGCACTGCGTCGCCGGGCTCAGGTTGAACAGGCGGAAGTCGCCGCCCGAGGCGTCGCCGTCCGGAATGTTGCGCGCGACCCACAGCCGGCGCCCATCCGCCGAGCGCGCGAGCGTCGGCGAGCGCTGCCCGATGCCGTACGAGGTCACGGACGGCGATCCGGCTCCCGCCACGTCGAAGCTGAACATGATGTCGGAGTTCCCCGCGCCGAGCACGAAGCTGTGGCCATCCGGTCCGGCCACCGGCGAGCTCAGCCCGGTGCCGACCGTGACCGGTGTGCCGAAGAACAGCTCGGCGCCGATCGCGCCCTGCGCCGCATCGAGGTTCCAGATCGCGACGCGGTCTCCCGTCATGAGGCCGATCGCACGCTTGCCGTTCGACGTCACGGCCACCGACTGGAAGAAGTCGTTCGAGGCCGCGCCGTGGTGGGGCGAGGTGTTGACGAGCCCGTACGTCGTGCCGTCGACGAAGTACGCCTGGCCGTCGCCGCCCACGATGATCGTGCGCGCGTCGGGGCTGACGGTGACGCTCGCGACCGAGGTCGGGAACGACAGCGCCGCGATCGGGGAGCCCACCGTCTCGTTCATCACCCGCAAGGCGCCGGGATCGGCGTCGGCGGCGTACATCGCCCGGCCCATCGGATCGTCGATGAGGCCCAACGGCGCGTTGACGGTCGGCGAGCCGACGGCCGTGACGTTCGTGAGGAAGCCGGGGCTCGAGACGTCGGTGTTGATGATCGCGATCGACAGATCCTCGAGGATCACCCACATCAGCTTGCCGTCGTTCGTGAACGACCACCCGCGGAAGATCGAGTTGCCGAACGAGTACTGGCCGAGCACGGTTCCGATCGGCGCGGCGGGGTTGTCGGAGGCGATGTAGAAGTCGATGAGGCTCGGGCACGTGTTCTGGCTCTCCCGCATGAGCGCGACCATCTTGCCGTCGGGCGAGACGAGCGAGCGGGTGAGATGGCCGAACGTCGGCGTGATCCCGCACGTCGCGAGGGCCGGCGAGAAACCGAGGGTCGTCGCGCGCGGCGCGAAGGACGCGATCGGGTTCACGACCTGGAACGGCAGCGACGGCGACCGCGACCCGCTCGGCTGCTGGATCGTGACGCTGGTCGCGCGCTGCGACAGGTTCGGCGTCGTGAACGCACCGCCGCCGACGAGCGCGGACGTGAGCGGCACGAGCCCGGCCCCGACGTCGACCTGGGCGCCGGTCAGCACCGTCGAGGACGGCGCGCGCACCGCGACCGGGTCGCCCGCGATCGCGACGTTGGGCGTCACCTGCTGGATGATCGGCGCGCCCGCGGTCACCACACTGAACAGCGAGATGCTCTGGCTGCCCGAGTTCGCGACCGCGATCAAACTGCCGTCCGAGTTCGAAGCGGCTGCGACCGGGTTGCTCTCGGTGCCGACCTGGGCGACCGAAGTCCCGAACGTCGCCGAGTTCGGATCGATGTTCACGACCTGGAGCTGGTTGAACGCCTGGTTGACGATGAACCCCGACTGGCCCGCCGGGCTCATCAGCAGGTCGCGCGGCGTGCCGCCGACCGGGATGACGACCTGGGTCGTATACGGCGGCTGCAGGCTGCTCATCTGCGCGCTCGACCCGTTCGTGCTCAGCAGGCTCGTCGCGGTCGGGTCGACGGCCAGGCCCGGGCCCGCCCCGGCGCTGGTCGGAACGGAGGCGCCGGTGGTGTCGGCCACGTTGAGGATGTAGTTGAAGCCCGTCATCGTCGCGACGACCTGGGTGCCCGTCGGATCGACGGTCACGTCCCCCTTCAGGGGGTGTGGCGTCAAGTACGTGCGCAGGACGTGGTTCTCGCTCGCACTGCCGCGCAGGACGTCGATCGCGGTGATCGTGGTCCCACCGATCGACGTGACGTACAGCCGCCGGCCGGCCGGATCGACGGCGAGCCCGACCGGCACGAAGCCGGGGATCGGGATCGTGTCGAGCGGCGCGCCGAGCGTGGCGCTCGACGGGTCCGCATCGACCACGATGATCATGCTGTCCGCCGGCACCGCGACGTACGCGCGGCGGCCGTCCGGGCTCAGTGCGATCGAACGCACGAGGGCGGAGAAGCGATTGACCGCGACACGCAGGTTCGGCTTCGACGAATCCAGGTTGATGGTGGCGAGGCCGCCGTCGCCCACGGCGTACGCGGTGAGTCCGTCCGGCGCGAGCGCGACGTCGGTCGGCGCGAACGTGAGCGCGATCGGCGAGCCGCTCGGCGACGGCGTGGCCTGCGGCACCGGCGGCAGCACGTTGAAGCCGAGCTTGTTGCTGATGTGCCCGCTCGCGATGACGTAGATGCTGTCGACGTCCGTCGGCGCCCCGACGAGGATCTGCGCGCTCAGTGACGTCGGCGTCACGGTGATCGCGACGGCCGAGTCGACTCCGCCGCCGCTGCGATGGAGGAATACGGCGTTGCCGGCCGCGAGCGTCTGGTCGAATCCAATGCCGGTCAGCGTCAGGATCGCGCCCGGTCGTGCCGAGCGCGGCGACACGCGGGTGATCGCGACCGGCGGCTGCACCTGCGTCGTGAACGTCGTCGCGAAGTCGCCGGCGAGATGGACGCCCTGGGCGTCCGTGAGCGCCGACGTGAAAACGACTTCGTACTGGGTCGAGAAACCGAGCGCGTCGGTGGGCGTGAACAGGAACGTGCGTCCGCCGTTCGACAGGATGCCGTTGCCCGCGAGGCGCGTGGTCTGACCGAACGGCCGCAGCTTGAACGCGCTCTGCAGCGACGCGACGTCGATCGGTTCGCTGAAGTTGACGAGCACCGAGGCATCGATCGCCGCGCCGCTCGAACCGTTCGCCGGCGTGATCGAGGCGATGACCGGAGGGATCGTGTCGATGTTCGTGACGACGGTGATCCCGGTCAGTTGGCCGCCCGCGGCGACCGTGAGCGGCGTGATCAGGTTCGGATCGTCCTTCGTGTTGTCGCCCGTGCTGTACCACTCGGGATGGAAGTTCGTCTCGGCGCTGGCCGCCACGCGCGCGCTGACGTTCTCGGGCGTGAGGCCGTCGAGGATCTGTCCGTCGAGCGGCGTCACGTACACGCCGTAGTCGCCGGGCGGCAGGCGGAAGATCGCGAACGAGCCGTCCTCGTGCGTGAAGTCGGACGCGACGGTGTCGGCCGGCGTCCCCGCGACGAGGTGCACGGCGGTCACGAGCGCGCCGGGAACGCCGAGGCCGGTCGTGTCGCGCAGCACCTGTCCGCGGATCGAACCGTAGTCGGTGAGCAGCGTCGCGCCCGGATACGCGGCGGCGATCGCCGAGCGATCGTCGTCCTCGAGCGACGCGGCGTCCTGACTCGGCTGCTGGACGAAGTACATCGTGGCCTTGTGCACGCCGCTGTGGCTGAGCCCCAGGAAGTGCCCGATCTCGTGCGTGGCCACGCTCTGCAGGTCGTACGTGCCGGCGTGCGTCGGGGTGCCGAAGGACGCGATCGGGTTGAACACGATGTCGGCGTCGACGATCTGCCCGGGCAGCACGACACGGTCGCCGTAGAACGTGCGCCGTGTCGCGGACAGCGTCGGCGTCACCGCGAGCACGCTGGGCGACAGGCCGAAGCTCGGATCCTGGAACGTAATCAGGTTGATGCCGTCCGTCGCCGAAGCCAGTTTCTGCGTGGTCACCGGCTCCGCGTTCACGCGGACGTTCGCGCCGGGCACGTTGCGCCACGTGGCGAACGCGTTCGTGATCGCCGCCAGGCTGCTGCCGTCGGTGATCGCCGGGTCCCCCTGCATCGACAGTCGGTACTGGAGCGGTAGGTCGCCATCGGCCCAGAACTCGACGTGATGGAACGTCGCGTCGGGGTCCGGGCACCCGTCGCCGTCCGCGTCGAGGCCGACCGACGTCGACGCCGGACAGGCGTCGTTCGCGTCGGCGACGCCGTCGTGATCGGCGTCGATGCCGAGCTGGTAGACACGGACGTCGTCGAGGAACGGCAGGCGCGTGCGCGTACCGTTGTACGCGCCCGCCACCGAGAGGCTCCGGTCCTCGACGGAGAACACGATTTGGATCGAGTCGGGTGGCCCGCTGTTGCCGAGCACCTGGAAGTCGTCGGGGAAGCGCAGCACGCGCTGATCGAAGTACGGTTGCACCGCGTCCGAGCCCGCGAATCCGCTGTTCAGCAGGAAGAACGACGGCGAGATCGAACGCGGATGGAGATCGCCGGCCATCTTGCCGCGCACGATCGGGTTCAGGAGCACGTTCGAGCCGGTGCCGGCGAGGCGGCCGGAGAACGTGATCAACGTCTGGTGGATGCCGCCGGGCGTCGCGATCCACGGCGACTCGATCCGCGAGTACGCGCCGATGGCGACCGAGTCCGCGGGCGTGAGGAACGTCCACACGCACGTCGGGTTCGTGACGTCGAAGCCGCTCTTCAGCGCGACGTTCGTCGCGGTCGGCGCCGTGTCGATCCCCTGGACGGTCGAATCGGCGGGCACGTTCTCGGCCGACAGCGTCCACGCGCCGGTCGTGCCGTCCTCGAAGTCGAGGGGCGCGAGCAGGTCGTTCGCGCCGTCGCGCAGCGTGAGGTTGTCGACGACCGCCGCGCCCGCGGTCGAGCCGCCGGCGAGACCGTCCTCGTTGGTCCCCAACGTCGTGGTCCGCACGAGGACGCGCAGGCGCGAGGTGGCGGCGATCCCGAAGCCCACGTCGTCCGCGAGATCGACGACGACGTGCCCGACCTCGGTGCCCTGGGTGCCCCCGGCCTGGGGCAGGTCCGAGCCCAACGAGGTCTGGTGGTACCGGGCGATGAGCGGCGTCCAGCCGCCGTCGGTGCGCAGCGCTTCGACCTGGAAGTCGCTGCCGCTGCCGGCGAACTGGAGCGAGCCTCCGCCAATGTGGAGCGCGAGGTCGAACTCGAGCTTCGCGCCCTGGTGCGCATTGAAGTTGAACGTCGGCGAGGTCAGTCGCTGGCCCCAGCCGCCGCCGTATCCGTAACGGCCGACCCAGTGCGCGACCTCGTCGGGCGCCGACGTCGAGTCGGCGCCGAACCACAGCGCGCGGGTGCCCATCGCCATGCTGCGCGCGGCGCCCGCCACGACTTCGAGCGTGCCGTCGGCCTTCAGGTGGTACACGAGTCGCAGCACCGCGAAGTAACAGCCGCCGGCCCCGTCCGAGGCGACGCGCTGCAGCGCGGTCCCGAGCTGGACCGAGAGGTGGAGCTGCGTCCCCGTGCTGGCCCCGGCGGGGGGACCGAAGAAGTCGGGATTGCCCACGGCCGTCGTCACGACGCCGCCCGAGAGCTTGTAGATGAGGTGCGAGTCGACCGAGATGGCCTGGAAGTACACGACGCCGGCCGAGTACGCGATCGCGGCCGGCCCGAAGAATTGCCCCGTACCGTCCGCGGCCGTCGTGATGATGCCGGTCGCGAGGTCGATCTTGCGCACGCGGTTGTTCTCGGTGTCCGAGATGTACAGCGTCGTTCCCGCGGGATCGACCGCGACGCCGCTCGGATTCGCGAGCGTGGCGAGCGCGGCCGGGCCGCCGTCGCCGCCGAACCCGGTGACGTTGTACTGGCCGGCGAGCGTGATCACGCGCATGTCGTTGCGCCGGATCATGCGCACGCGTCCGGTCGACGCTTCGGCGAAGTACACGTTGCCGGCGTTGTCCGTGGCGATGTTGCTGGCGTCGACCGTCGCGGCGGCGGCCGTCGTATCGAGCGGCGATCCGAGCCCGCCACCGGCTCCGGCGAAAGACGTCTTCGTGCCGCCGCCCTGCGGGATGAGGAAGATCTGCGCGACGTTCGCGTACGCGACGAACAGCCCCTTCGTCACCGGATCGAGCGCGAGACCCCGCGTGTCCAGGGTGTTGAGCGCGTCGCCCGAGATGCGCCGCTTGAATCCGCCGGAGGGGTAGACCTCGACCACGTCGTAGCTCGCCAGAGTGCCGTCGGTGTAGACGACGCGCGCCGAGTCGTTGAGCGCGATCTCGAGCGGGAGCGCCAGTTTCTGGTCGATCGGCGCCGGGTAGACGAAGGGGCCGCCGGCGAACTCATCGCCGCCGAGGAACGTGTTGTTGACGACGAAGCGATCGGAGACGTGCGCGAACACGGTGCGCGAGCGGTCCGTCCCGGTCCAGTCGCGGTTCTCGCACGTGCCGTCGAGGTCCTGGAAGCCCTGCGACTGGATGAGGAACGTGTCGCTCACGCTGTAGAACGAATCGGCCGAGGCCGTGCGTCCGAACGAGTCGAGACCGGGCAGCGCCGACACGTTCGTGACGCGCTGGGCGAGTGGGGCGCGCGCCGCGAGCGGCGCGGGAGCGGGCCGGCGCGCGAGGGACGTGGCCGCGGTCGCCGCATGGGCGACGGGAGCGAGGGCGAACGCGGCGAGGTGCGCGAGCCGGGCGACGCGGGCGGACGGGCGATGGAGTCGCAGTGCGGTCATGGGCGTCCCGGCCTAGCGGCCGGCCTCCCCGAGCGCGCCCTGGATTTCCTTCACCAGGTCGTCGAGCTTGAGCCGCGGCGTCACGCCGCCGGTCGGCACCATCGCGAGCGAGCGCACGTCGCGCACCGCCAGCCCGTCGGCGGCGCGCTGCACGAGGCGCTCGCCGGTCGCGGGGTCGCGCCGGATCTCGAACTTGCCTTGCGCGAGCCCATCGACCTGCGGGCGACCTTGCGCGTCGCGCCACACGAACAGCAGCGCCTCCTCGCCGCGCGTGAAGCTCGGCGCGCCGGGGATCGCGTAGCGCAGCCCGTCGATCTCGCCGCCCCACTGCTGCAGCGTGATCCGCTCCGCGGCCGCGCCCTTCAAGCGCTGCGTCACGTGGACCGTGACGTCGGTCACGATGCGCGTGTGCTCGGCGTTCCAGTGGGCGCTCTGGTCCTCGACCTGTCCGATCACGATGTCGCTGGACTCGTGCACGAGTCCGCGCGTGTCGAGATGGATGACCTGCGAGGCGCGAGCGCCGGTCGCGACGAGAATCGCGAATAGCGCGAGACGTATGGCGGAACGATGCGGCGTCATGGGGCTCTCCGGGTGCGGCGGTCAGGGGGTTCTGTGACGCGAGCGGGGTGTCGCGCCACCGGAGGCGGCTGTTTGGAAAATGGGTGCGGCACTAGGGCGATCGGGTGAGTTCGAGAGCCCTCTGGTATTCGGCGGCGGCGAGGTCCGTGAGACCGATCGCCCGATAGACGTTGCCCAGCGCTTCGTGCGGGGCCGGAGATTCCGGGGAAAGCTCGCCCAGGCGCATGAAGTGCGACGTGGCGTCGTCGTAGAGGCCGCGGCCGGACAGGTACGAGCCGGCGAGGTAGTGCGCGGCCGGCGTCTCGGGCCCGCCCGTGCTCTCGGCGATCTTCGTGAGGTCGGCGCGCACGGTGGCCGCGATGCCGCCGGACAGCACGCGGAACGCGCTCGACTCCTCGCGCACCGGACCCTTGTCGCCGAGCGCCTCGACCTTCCACAGGTAGTCCGCGTCGCGCGCCAGCGCCGGCACGTCCGCGGGATAGGCGAGCTCGGTCGCCGTCACTTCGCGCGTCCACGTCGCGCCCGCGTCGCTGGAAATGCTGACGCGGTAGCGCGTCGCGCCCTCCGCGGCGCGCCAGTGGAACGACGGGCGATCGTCGAGCACGTCGCTCTGGCGCGGCGCGACGATGAGCGCCGTTTCGGCGCCCCCGCGCATTGCGCTCATGGCGACGAGCCCGTTCTGCCGCGAGCCGCCCGTGACGAAACGGGAGACCTGGTTGTAGACGCCGGCGCTCGGATCGCTGCCCGGCCCGATCTTCGCGGCGGGCGTGACCCGACCGCCGATCGTGACCGCGCTGCGCTCGGCGAGTTCGATCACGTTGCCGTCGCTGAGGTAGACGGTCGCGGCGCCGCCGGCGCCGACCGTCACCTTGTCGCCGCGTTCGAGCGGCGTGCCGAACGTCGCGCGCCGCGCTTCGCCGCCGTGCGTGACGTCAACGCGGCCCTTCGCGCTGGCCACGATCGCATACGGGTCGGCGGCCAACGCCTCATGGGCGGCGAGCGACGACAGCGCGAAAATGGCAACAACGAATCCCCGGCGAACGCGTGGCATGCGACCTCCTCCGTCGCGAAGGACACTCGCAACCCGACAGGGTTGGCGGGGCAAGACCTCGGGCGACGGACGGCTCCGCCTATCATTAGAACCGAGCCAAGCGCGGGCCGCCAAAGGAAATCCCGCGCCGGGCGCGGATTCCTCGGGTCCGCGCGCGATCGACCGGGGGTGCCGTCGCGATCTGATCCGAGGCGTTCCGCAGCGCGACCGGCTGGCCGGCGACCATTCGCGGCGGCTGCCGGCGGGAATGGGGCTCGTCCGCGTCGCTTCCACCGCAATTTCGCCGCGAAATCCGCGGCCGGAAGCCGGCCCCTTGCCCCGCGACGTGGGGTCCGGCTATGGTGCGCGCACTCTCGTGCAAGACCACCCCGTGCCACCGTCGCCGCGCCCCCACCCCAGCGGTCGGCACCCCCTGGGAGGCCTCATGACGCTGAAGGAAAAGGCCGAGATCGTCGACTCCGACGGTCTCAGACGGATCGTGACCCGCATCGCCCATGAGATCGTCGAGCGCAACAAGGGCGTCGACGACCTGGTGCTGGTGGGGATTCGCCGGCGGGGGGTGCCGCTCGCCACCCGTATGGCGCAGAAGATCAAGGAGTTCGAGGGCCGCTGCCCGGCTCAGGGCAGCCTCGACATCACGCTGTATCGCGACGACCTTTCGACCGTGTCGCATCAGCCCGTGGTCGGCGCGACCGAGATCCCGGTCGACATCAACGGCAAGGTCGTCGTGCTCGTGGACGACGTGCTGTACACCGGTCGCACCGTCCGCGCCGCGATGGACGCGCTCATCGACTTCGGGCGCCCGCGCTCGATCCAGCTGGCCGTGGTCATCGACCGCGGCCACCGCGAGCTGCCGATCCGCGCCGACTTCGTGGGCAAGAACGTGCCCACGTCGAAGAAGGAAGTGATCGGCGTCAAGCTCCAGGAGATCGACAGCATCGACAGCGTCGTGATCAAGGAGATGGACGACTAGCAGCCCGCGCCGCGTTCCGTCGTTGCGCCGTTCCCGAGTCGTCTCGCCGCGCGCCGAAATTCGTTCGGCCGCACCCGGCGAATCTCCGCACAACGTTCGGGTGGCTTCGCGCATCTTGAGTCGAGTGTTGTCACTCGACGTCGGAGGTGCGCATGTCCCACGCAGTGGATTCGCCCGCTCCTAGAGCCGCCGCGCGCGCCCGGCGCATGTCGCTGTGGATCGCGTTCGCCGCGGTCTACCTGATCTGGGGATCCACGTACCTCGGCATCCGCGTCGCGATCGACTCGATCCCCACGTTCCTGATGGCCGGGATGCGCCTCGCCAGCGCCGGCGCGCTGCTGCTGGTGTGGGCGCGCTGGCGTGGCGCCGCGTGGCCCAGCGCCCGCGAGTGGGGCTCGGCGGCGCTCATCGGCACGATGCTTCTGGGGGTGGGCAACGGCACGGTGACGTGGAGCGAGCAGCGCGTGCCGTCGGGGCTCGTCGCGCTGCTCGTGGCCACCGTCCCGATCTGGATGGCGACGCTGTCCGGCCTCGGCGCCGGCGGCCCGCGCCCGCGCGCGACGACGTGGATCGGCGTGGCGCTCGGCGTGTGCGGCATCGCGCTGCTCGTCGGCCCGGGCACGCTGCGCGGCGGCCAGCGCATCGATCCGGTGGCCGCGGCGGCGCTGGGCCTGAGCTCGCTGTCGTGGGCGTGGGGCTCGCTCCTCGCGCGGCGCGTGCCGCTGCCCAAGTCGCCGCTGATGGCGACGGCCGCGGAGATGCTGGTCGGCGGCGTCGTGCTCACGCTCGCGAGCGGGGCGCGCGGCGAGTTCTCCAACTTCTCGTTCCGGGCGGTGACGCCCGTGTCGTGGCTCGCGTTCGCGTACCTCGTGACGTTCGGTTCGATCGTCGCGTTCACCGCGTACGTGTGGCTGCTGCGCACGAGCAGCCCGGCGCGCGTCTCGACGTACGCGTTCGTGAATCCCGTCGTCGCCGTCGCGCTCGGCTGGGCGTTCCTCGGCGAGGCGCTGACCGGGCGCACCGTGCTGGCCGCCGCCGTGATCGTATCGGCGGTCGCCATCATCGTGGCGTCGCGCGCGACCGGGGCCGAGCGGCCGGCGCGGGCCGACGTCACGGGATCGGCCGATCGGTCCGCCGCGCCGCATGCCGCGGCCCGCATTCTGTCGCTGCCGCCGCGTCTGGCGGTCGTGCGCGACACGCGTCTCGCGCCCGGCGTGCGGCCGACGGCCCCCGCCGAGGCCGTGGGGCGTCCCGGAGTGAGCGAGTAGTCGTTTCCGGCGCGCGCTCGCCGCGCCGCCGCCCCTTCCGTCGCGCGAAAGCCAACGCTCGCCCGAACGTGATCACCGCGGGGCCGCGGACCTGTTGAGGTGGTGCGACTCGCCGGCCGCACTTGCCCGGGCCGGCACGCCCGATGGATCGCGGCGCACGCGATTCCCCGCTACGAAAGGCTTTTCTCCATGAGACGTCTCGCCCTCGCCGCACTCCTGCTCGCCGCCTCCGCGCTCGCCGTGACGGGCGCGCAAGCCGCCGACACGCACCTCAAGCAGCGCTCCGAGATCGACGCCAAGTACAAATGGCGGCTCGAGGACATCTATCCGACGAACGAGGCGTGGGACGCCGCGTTCAAGCGCGAGGCCGAGCTGATCCCGAAGCTCGCGGCGTACAAGGGCAAGCTCGCCACGTCGGGCGCCACGCTGCTGGCCTGCCTCAAGGACCAGGACGAGGTCGGCGAGCTGTCGAACAAGCTGTTCGTCTATGCGAGCATGCGCCGCGACGAGGACAACCGGGTTCCCATCTATCAGGGTCAGGTCGACCGCATCACGTCGCAGAACTCGCGACTCGGCGAGGCGCTCGCGTACTTCAATCCCGAGATGCTCGCGATCCCGAACGCGAAGCTCGAAGCGTTCTACAAATCGACGCCGGGGCTCAGGCTCTACCGCCATCACCTCGACGACCTGCTGCGCACGCGCGCGCACGTGCTGTCGGAGAAGGAAGAGAAGCTGCTGGCCGCGGCCGGCGACTTCAGCGGCTCGGCCGGCGCGATCTTCACGGCGTTCAACAACGCGGACCTGCGCTACGGCACGATCAAGGACGAGACCGGCAAGTCCATCGAGCTGACGAAGGGCGGCTTCGGCCGCGCACTCCAGTCCCCGGACCGTCGGTTCCGCCGCGACGCGTTCCGCGCGTTCAACAGCGCGTACGGCAAGTTCAACAACACGCTCGGCGCGGTGATGAACGCGAACGTCAAGTCCGACGAGTTCTACGCGCGCTCGCGCAAGTACGACAGCGCGGTCGCCGCGTCGCTGGACGGGCCGAACATCCCGGTCAGCGTGTATCGCAACCTGGTGTCGACGGTGAACGCGCACCTGGAGTCGCTGCATCGCTACGCCGCGCTGCGCAAGAAGTGGATGAAGCTCGACACGCTGCGCGTCTACGACCTGTACGCGCCGCTCGTGCCCGAAGCCAGGATCGACGTGCCGTACGAAACCGCGAGGCAGAACGTGCTGAACGGCCTCGCGCCGCTCGGCGACGAGTACCTGAGCGCGTTCCGCAAGGGCCTGGACAGCGGCTGGATCGACGTGTACGAGACGGAAGGCAAGACCTCGGGCGCGTACAACTGGGGTTCGTACACGACGCACCCGTACGTGCTGTTGAACTGGAGCAACACGCTGGAGGACGAGTTCACGCTGGCCCACGAGATGGGCCACGCCATGCACTCGTACTTCGCGAACGGCAACCAGCCGTACGTCTACGGCAACTACGCGACGTTCGTGGCGGAAGTGGCGTCGACCACGAACGAGGCGACGCTCGTGAACTACCTGCTGAAGCAGAACCTGACGAAGGCGCAGCGCCTGTACCTGCTGAACTACCTGCTCGAGCAGATCCGCACCACGATGTTCCGGCAGACGCTGTTCGCGGAGTTCGAACTCAAGACGCACGAGCTGGCCGAGAAGGGCGAGCCGCTCACCGCCGAGGCCATGAACGCGGCATACCAGGAGCTGATGCAGCGCTACTACGGCCCCGATCTCGTGCTCGATCCCGAGGAACAGTTCGAGTGGAGCCGGGTGCCGCACTTCTACAACAGCTTCTACGTGTATCAGTACGCGACGAGCTACTGCGCGGCCACGGCGCTGTCGAAGAAGATCCTGACCGAGGGCACGCCCGCCGTGACGCGCTACCTCTCGTTCCTCAAGTCGGGCAACAGCGACTATCCGATCGAAGTGCTGAAGAAGGCCGGCGTGGACATGAACAGCCCGGCACCGGTCGAAGCCGCGATCGCGCGCTTCGACGAAGTGCTCGGCGAGATGGAGAAGCTGCACGACACGCCATAGCGACGAGACATACGAGCGGGCCGGTCCCTCGACTCCTCGCGGGACCGGCCCGTCGTGTTTTCGGCGCCCGCGGCGCGCGGCGAGGCGCGGAGCGCGCCCTCGCCTCCGCCCGCGCTAACCTTCGTTCTCGAGGCGCCGCGCGCGCACCAGCTTCGCGATCAGGCGCACCGGGACCTTCGTGCCGATCGGGAACTGGAGCGTGGCCTTGCCGCGCCAGTACGGCGCGATTTCCTTCGCGTGCGCCTGCAGCACGCGGCCCGGGATGTACACGCTGACGTGATCGCGGAACGCGGCGAAGTACGCGAGTCGGCCGTGATGGCTGTAGTACGGCATGCCGTAGCTCAGTTTCTCGACCGCGCGGGGCGCGGCGGCCTTGATGGCCGCGCGGATGGGGCGGAGCATGATCCGCGCCTGCGGCGTCGCGTGGACGATGTACGCCGTGACGGCCTTCGGTCCGTTCGCAACGCCGGTGACGCGCGCTTTCATGCCCCGGTCCTCGCGTTGCCTCGCCGCTCGCACGGCGGCGCGTGGCGCACGCGTGAAATCAGCGCACCCGCACGAGCGCGCGCGTCTCGCCGCCCAGCCGTCCGCTGACGCGCACGTGATACACGCCGGGCGCCGTCAGGCGGCCCGCGGCGTCGCGTCCGTCCCACACCCAGCTGCGCTGTCCGAGTCCGCCCTCGAGTCGCGTGGAACGCACGCGGCGGCCGGCCAGGTCGACGATCTCGAGCGTGACCGCGCCGTCTTCGAACGCGTTCACGCCGAGGCGCACGTCACCGCGCGACGGGTTCGGGTAGGGCAGCGCCAGCTGTGGCGCGCGCGGCGCGAGCGGTCCGGGGCCGGCGACGCCGACCACGCCGTTCGTGAGCAGCAGGTGATCGACGCCGACGTCGGCCTGGATGGGATCCGGCGTCTGAGAGTACGGCGCCAGGTCGTGGCGGATGAGAATCCGATCCACGGCGCCCATGGCGGCCGCGAACGTGCCGACGCCGACCGTGTGCGTGAAGTTCGCGGAGTTCGTCACGTCGACCACGAACTCGGCCCACTGATTGTGCGGCGGATGGAAGCCCACGTTGTACTGCCAGAGGTTCGTGCCGTTGCCGATCGAGACGTGCATCTCGAGGGGATCGCTGTTGCCGACGTCGTTCAGCCACAGTCGGATCTCGCTGATCCCGGCGGCCGGATAGTCGCCCGTGAGTTCGACGTTCGAGCCGAAGCCGCCGAGCTTGGCGGTCGGCGCGCCCGTCGAAATCATCAGGAAGCCGTCGTTGTTACCGAGCACTCCGCCGGTGCCGGGGTTCGCGTAGACCGAGCCTCCACCCCACCCGTCGGTGTTGCCGGCGAGCGGCCACTCCTCGCGAAAACCCAGGACCGCGGCGGCGGCGCCGTGGACCAGCACGAGCACGGCGGCCAACACAAAGGCGCTCGAGAGGGCGCGCGGGCTGAGGCGAGGATGGAACTTCGGCATGACGACCTCCCTGGGGGGAATGTGGGCTCAAGTGTCCCACCCGAGCTTACACGTTGCGCGGGTCTCGCCGCACCAGAGATATGCGATTCGGACCGCTGGAATCGCGGTCGAAACGCACGAAGAGTGTAGTCAGCCCAAACTCGGGTCACGTCCGTCTTGATTCGGCCCGCGCGCTCGACTAAAGTCCCCGGCACTTCGTTTGCACCCACCATCCTTTAAAGGGCGGCCCCGCGAGGCCGCACAAGGGGGACTCGATGGAGCGTGCCACTGCCTCACCCTACCCGGCGCCGGCTGGCGCGGGGTTTTTTTATCCCTCCACGGCCGTCGGAGGTCGCAGACACCTATTGGGACTCGAGCGCGTCAGCCGTGAGGCCATCGTCGATCTGCTCGACGCCGCGCGCCTCTACCGGGAGCGGTTGGCCGCCGGCCGCTGGCGCTCGGACGCCCTCGCCCAGGTCGCCGTGTGCAACGCGTTCTTCGAGGACTCGACGCGCACGCGCTGCTCCTTCGAGCTGGCCGAGCAGCGCCTCGGCGCGATGCACGTGAGCTTCGGCCCGGCGGGCACCTCGGTCTCCAAGGGCGAGACGCTGCTCGACACGCTGCGCGTGCTCCAGTCGATGCGCGTCGAAATCATCGTGGTGCGTCACCGCTCGGCCGGCGTGCCCGCGTTCCTCGCCGGCCAGCTCGACGCCTCGATCGTGAACGCCGGCGACGGCGAGCACGAGCATCCGACGCAGGGCCTGCTCGACCTGATGACGCTGGGCGACGCGTGGCAGGAGCGCTTCGACGGCCGGCGCCTGGCCATCGTCGGCGACATCGCGCACTCGCGCGTCGCGCGCTCGGCCATCGCCGGGCTGACCACCCTCGGCGCCGAAGTCACCGTGTGCGGCCCGGCCACGCTGCTCCCCGCGGACGTCGAGGCGCTCGGCTGCGAGGTGGCGCCGACGGTCGAGGACGCCCTGAGCGGCGCCGACGGCGTCATGGCGCTGCGCCTGCAGAAAGAGCGCATGGAAAGCGGCCTGCTGCCCTCGCTCGGCGAGTACGCCGCGACGTGGGGACTGACGCCGGAGCGCATCCGCCTCATGAAGCCAGAAGCCGTCGTGATGCATCCCGGTCCCATGAACCGCGGCGTCGAGATCGCGCCCGAGGTCGCGGACGGCGCGCGCTCGCGCGTGTTCGACCAGACCGCGAACGGTCTGCCGGTGCGCTGCGCGGTGCTGGCCTGGTGCGCGACCGGCGACGCGAAGGCGGCGGCGTGAGCGCGCTCGTCATCCGCGGGGCGCGTCACTGGCGGACGGGCGCGCCGCTCGATCTTGCGATCGCCGACGGCCTGATCGTCGATCGAGCGCCGGACGGCGCGCCCGAACTCGACGCGAAGGGCGCGATCCTCGCGCCCGGGCTCGTCGATCTGCACGTGCACCTGCGCGAGCCGGGCCAGTCGGCGAAGGAGACGATCGCCACGGGCACGCGCGCGGCGGCGGCCGGCGGCTTCACCGCGGTCGCGTGCATGCCGAACACGGATCCGGTGCTGGACAGCGTCGCATGGATCGAGTGGGTGCTGTCCCGCGCGCGCGCCGCGGGGCGCTGCCGCGTGCACCCGATCGGCGCGGTCACGCTCGGCCAGAAGGGCGAGACACTGACGCCCGCGCACGCGCTGGCCAGGGCGGGCGCGGTCGCGCTGTCGGACGACGGCCGGCCGGTGATGTCGGCCGGCATGATGCGCCACGCGCTCGAGTACGCGGCCCAGGCCGAACTGCCCATCGTGTGCCACGAGGAGGACCTGACGTTGCGCGGCGAGGGCGTGATGCACGAAGGCTTCACGGCGACCCGCCTCGGGCTGCGCGGCATCCCGGGCGCGGCCGAGACGGTGATGGTGCGGCGCGACGTCGAGCTGGCCGCGCTGACCGGCGGGCGCGTGCATCTCGCGCACCTGTCGACCGCCGAGTCGTTCGAAGCGCTGCGCGACGCGAAGCGCCGCGGCCTCGCGGTCAGCGGCGAGACGTGCCCGCATTACTGGACGCTGACGGACGAATCGGTCGGCGACTACGACACGCGCGCGAAGATGAACCCGCCGCTGCGCTCGGCCGCGGACCGCGACGCGACGATCGCCGCGATCCAGGACGGCACGATCGACTGCTTCGTCACCGACCACGCGCCGCACACCGAGGAGGAGAAGCGCCAGCCGTTCGCCGAGGCGCCGTTCGGCATCGTCGGACTCGAGACCGCGCTCGCGCTGACGATCACGTTCCTCGTCGAGCCCGGCCACCTGTCGCTCGAGCGCGCGCTCGAGCTGTGGACGGACGCGCGGCTCGAGCCCGGCCATCCGGCCGACGTCACGCTGATCGACGCAGATGCCGAGTGGACGATCGACGCGACGCGCTTCCACAGCAAGGGGCGCAACACGCCGTTCGACGGCTGGCGCGTGCACGGCAAGGTGCTCGCGACCGTGTGCGCGGGCGCGGTCACGCACGCGGACGCGGCGCTCGCGGTGCGCGGCGCGCTGCCCGAGTTCGCCGAGGCGCGCGCGTGACGCGGCGTCCTCCCGCCATCCTCGCGCTGGAAGACGGCCGCGTCTTCAAGGGCGACAGCTTCGGCGCGCACGCCGAGACGACCGGCGAGGTCGTGTTCAACACGGCCATGACCGGCTACCAGGAGATCCTGAGCGATCCGTCGTACTGCGGGCAGATCGTGACGTTCACGTACCCGCTGATGGGCAATTACGGCGTCAACGACGAGGACTGGGAGAGCGCGACGCTGCGCGCGCAGGCCATGGTGTGCCGCGAAGTGTGCGAGGCGCCGAGCAACTGGCGCGCGAAGGGCGGACTGCCCGAGCTGCTCGAACAGCACGGCGTGCCCGGCATCGCCGGCATCGACACCCGCGCGCTGACCCGGCACCTGCGCGACCAGGGCGTGATGCGCGGCTGCGTCTCCGCCGTCGACCTGGACGCCGATTCGCTCGTGGAGAAGGCGCGCAAGAGCCCGCGCATGACCGGCCTCGCGCTCGCCGATCTCGTCACGTGCGTCGAGCCCTACTGGTGGACGGAGAACGGCCCGGCGGAGGCGCCGTCCGCCGCCGACGCCGGACGCCCGCTCGCCGCCGTGCTCGACTTCGGCGTCAAGTACAACATCCTGCGCCGGCTGCGCGCCGAGGGCTTCCGCGTGCGCGTGCTGCCGGCGCGCTCGAGCGCGGCCGACGTGCTCGCGCTCGATCCGGCCGGCGTCGTGCTGTCGAACGGCCCGGGCGATCCCGAGCCGCTCGACTTCGCGATCGCGACCGCGCGCGATCTGGCCGCGAAGCTGCCGACGCTCGGCATCTGTCTCGGCCACCAGCTGCTCGGCCTGGCGTTCGGCGCGCGCACGTACAAGCTCAAGTTCGGGCACCGCGGCGCGAATCATCCGGTCATCGACCGGCGATCCGGCCTGGTCGAAGTCACGTCGCAGAACCACGGCTTCGCGGTGGACGACGCGTCGCTGCCGGCCGGCGAGTTCGAGCTGACGCACGTGAGCGGCAACGACGGCACGCTGGAAGGCATGGTGCACCGCGGACGGCCGGTGCTGTCGTGCCAGTACCATCCGGAGGCCAGTCCCGGCCCGCACGATTCGCGGCCGTGGTTCCACGCGTTCGCGGAAGCGACGCGCGTCGCGCGCCCGGTGCGCCGCGCGCCGCGCGCCGCGGTCGGGGCCCGGCGATGAACGAGGACTGGATGACGCTCGGGCGCGGCGCCGTGCTCGGCTTCTCGATCGCCGCGCCGGTCGGACCGATCGGCGTGCTGTGCATCCGCCGCACCCTGAGCGACGGGCGCGCCACCGGGCTCGCGACCGGACTCGGCGCGG
>Ga0310810_10001295_pt1 | contig 26011 bp, 22 predicted proteins | sample NCmetagenome_FD_207641 | JGI IMG/M metagenome (GOLD analysis project Ga0310810, IMG submission 207641) | Soil microbial communities from experimental microcosm in Duke University, North Carolina, United States - NC | ecosystem: Engineered > Artificial ecosystem > Soil microcosm > Unclassified ...
CGCGAGCTCGTTGACGAACAGCTCGCCGGCCCGGGTGAGGAAGAACTCTGCCACCAGCAACCCCTCCACCCCGAGGGCGGCGGCGATGTCGCGGGCGATCGACTCGGACTGGTTCGCCACCGCGTGCGGGAGCGGACCGGGCAGCACGCTCCACTCGAGGATGCCCTTCACGTGGTGGTTCAGCGCCGGCGCGTAGGTCCGCGCCTCGCCCGACGGCCGGCGGGCCACCAGCACGCTCAGCTCCGAATCGAGCTCGAGACCCTTCTCCACCACCACCGGGACGCCACCGAGCTCGCTCCAGACCCGCGCCACGTCGTCCGGTCCGGTGAGGATGTCCTGCCCTCGGCCGTCGTACCCGCCCCGCGTCGCCTTGACGTAGCAGCGCCCGCCGAGCGCCTGCGCCGCCTCGCGCAGCTCGTCCTCGGTCGCCGCCTTGCGATAGGGCCCTACCGGAAAGCCACGCTCGGCCAGCCAGTCCTTCTGGCGTGCACGGTCCTGCACCACGTGCAGGACGCCCGGTCCCGGCCGCATGGGGACGATCTGCTGCACCGCCTCCATCACCTCGATCGAGATCTTCTCGATCTCCACCGTCGCGACCTGGCAGCGCTGCGCCAGCTCGACGGCCGCCTTCACGTCGTCGAACCCGGCGGTGACGCACGTCTCCACCAGGAAGCGCGCCGCGCACGACGGGTCTGGATCCAGCACCGCCAGGTGGTACCCCAGCGATCGCGCGGCCATGGCCGTCATCCGTCCCAGCTGCCCGCCGCCGAGGATGCCGATCGTCGCGCCGGGGAGGATGAGGCTCACGGGACGGTGCTCTCCAGCGCTTCCTTCGTGCGGGCCGCGCGCCAGGCCCGCAGCCGCTCGCGGACCTCGGGGCGCTCCAGGCCGACGATCTCCGCGGCGAGCAGCGCGGCGTTCGCCGCCCCGGGCTTGCCGATGGCCAGCGTCCCCACCGGCACGCCCTTGGGCATCTGGACGATCGACAGGAGCGCGTCCACGCCCTGGAGCACGGTGGCCGGCACCGGGACTCCGAGCACCGGGACCAGCGTCTTCGCGGCGACCATGCCCGGAAGGTGGGCCGCCCCGCCCGCCCCTGCAATGATCGCCTTGAGCCCCCTCGCCTCCGCCGTCGAGGCGTACTCGAACATCCAGTCCGGTGTCCGGTGCGCGCTGACCACCCGGGCCTCGAAGGGAATGCCCAGCTCGGCCAGGACCTCGCCCGCCGGGGCCAGGGTGGACCAGTCCGACGAGCTCCCCATGATGATGCCCACCAGGGCTGGAGAAGGGTCAGCCATTCCGGGAGTCTAGCGTCACGCGCCGACCTCGCGCTGCACCTGTCGCACGGTGTTCTCGATCAACGACTGGATCTCCCGGAGACGCCCTTCGGTCTTCGCCTCGAACCGGAGCACCAGGAGCGGCTGGGTGTTGCTCGCCCGGATGAGTCCCCATCCGTCCGCGAACGTCACCCGCACTCCGTCCACGTCGATGATCGAGTGTCCCGCCGCGCGCAGCACCTCGGTCGCGCGGCGCACCATCGCGAACTTCTTCTCCTCGGGGACGTCGAACCGGATCTCCGGGCTGGCGAAGGTGCGGGGCACGTCGGAGAGCAGCGCCGAGAGCGGCCGCTTCTCGTGGGTGAGAATCTCCAGGAGTCGCGCCGAGCTGTACACCGCGTCGTCGAAGCCGAAGTAGCGGTGCTTGAAGAAGATGTGGCCGCTCATCTCCCCGGCGAGCTGGGCGTGGGTCTCCTTCATCTTCGCCTTGATCAGGCTGTGCCCCGCCTTCCACATCACTGGCGTGCCGCCGTGGGCGGCGATGTCGTCGTAGAGCGTGGCCGAGCACTTCACCTCGCCCACGATGGCCGCCCCCGGAGCCTCGGCCAGCACCGAGCGCGAAAAGAGGATCATCAGCTGGTCCCCCCAGAGGACCTTGCCCTGATCGTCGATGACTCCGAGGCGGTCGGCGTCCCCGTCGTAGGCGATGCCCACCTCGGCCTTCTCCACCTTCACCGCGCGGATGAGGTCCTGCAGGTTGTCCAGGACCGTCGGGTCCGGGTGGTGGTTGGGGAACCGCGCGTCCATCTCGCAGAAGAGCGGCACCACGTCGAAGCCCATGCTGCGGAACAGCGGCACCGCCACCTCGCCGCCCGTTCCGTTCCCCGCGTCGATGACGATGCGCATCCCCTTGCGGCCCACCCGCACGGTCTGGCGGACGAAGTGGTCGTAGGGCGTGACGATGTCGAACGGCGTCGATCGTCCCGGCCGGCCCACCTCGAAGTCACGCGCCTCGATGAGCTGCCGCAGCGCCTGGATCTCGTGGCCATGGAGCGTGGTCTTCCCGTGGCCGATCTTGAACCCGTTGTACTCGGGCGGGTTGTGGCTGCCGGTGATCATCGCCAGCCCGTCGACCGGCAGCGTGTTGGCTGCGAAGTACGTCAGCGGCGTCGGGACCACGCCCACGTCGAGGACGTCGAGCCCGGTGGAGTTGATGCCTGCCACCAGTCGGTCCCGGAACCGGGTGCTGGACTCGCGGCAGTCGCGGCCCACCGCGATGCTCTGCCCGCCCTTGCGGCGGACCACCGTGCCCAGCCCCTTCCCCAGCAGCTCCACCACGTCCTCGGTGAGGTCCTGATCGACCAGGCCGCGGATGTCGTACTCCCGGAAGATGTGCGCGTTCATCCTCTCGCCTCACTCGAACTTGCCCAGGCCCCCGGGCCTGAGCGCCTGCACCACCGCCCGCACGTCCTGACTCCGGTCGCGCGGCACCACCAGCACCGCATCCCCGGAATCCACCACCACCATGTCCCGCAGGCCCACCAGCCCCAGCGGCCTCCCCGACCCCACCACCACGCAGCCCGCCGAGTCCACCAGCACCGCGCCCTTCCCCACCACCACGTTCCCGGCCTCGTCGGCCGCCCGGACCTCGGGGAGGGCGGCGAAGCTGCCCACGTCGGACCAGCCGAAGTCGCCCGGCACCACGGCGATCTGCTTCGCCTTCTCCATCACCCCGTAGTCGATGGAGACCGCCGGAGCGGCGGGGAAATACTTCTTCAGCGCGGCGGCGTACCGCGAGGTCCCCAGCGCCGGAGCGATCCGCTCCAGCACCGCCGCCAGCTCGGGCATGTGCTGGCCGATCGCCTCGCGCATCGCCCGGGCGGTGAACACGAAGATCCCGCCGTTCCAGAGGTACTCGCCCGAGGCGAGGTACCCCGCGGCGGTTTCCGCGTCCGGCTTCTCCACGAACGCCTTCACCCGTGCCGCGCCGCCGTCGAGGGCCTCGCCGACCCGGATGTAGCCGTAGCCGGTCTCGGGCCGGGTGGGCTTGATGCCGATGGTCACCAGCGCGCCGGACCGCGCGACCTCCGCCGCGCGCCCGAGCACCGCCTGGAACCCCGGGACGTCCGCCACGTGGTGGTCCGAGGGGAGCACGGCGAGCACGCCGTCCGGGTCGCGCGCCTGCACGTGCAGGGTGGCGAGCCCGATCGCCGGCGCGGTGTTCCGGGCGATCGGCTCCACCAGCACGTTCGCCGCGGGCAGACGCGGGAGCAGCCGCCGCACCGCGCGGGCGTGCACGGGTCCGCAGACCACGTAGGAGCGCCCAGGCGTCGAGAGACCCTTCAGCCGGTTCATGGTCTCGACGATCAGCGGCCGGTCCGTGGCCAGGGCCAGGAACTGCTTGGGGCGGGCCTTCCGCGAGAGCGGCCAGAACCGGGTCCCCGAGCCCCCGGCCATCACCACCGGATAGAGCGTCATGGCGCCGCCGCCGTTCCCCACGCCGGCAGTCCGGACAGCACCGCCAGGAGGTTGGAGAGGATGCGCGCGGTGGCGCCCCAGATGGTGTGACGGCCCACGTCGTAGAAGTACACGTCGCGCTCGGCTCCCCGGTAGAACCGCTTCTCGGTCCGCCGGAGCCCGGGCACTAGCAGATCCGAGACCGGGATCTCCAAGAGCTCGGCGATCTCGCCGGCATCGGGGTGGAGCTCGACGAAGGGGTCGAGGAGACCCACGTAGGGAACGACACGAAATTCCGAGGTGGTGGGGATCTCGTCCAGCATCCCCAGCACCTCGACGGACTCCTGCGGCACGCCGAGCTCCTCCCGTACCTCGCGGAGGGCGGTGTGGAGCGGCGTCGGATCCTCGGGATCGCGCGCGCCGCCGGGAAACGAGACCTGCCCCGCGTGCCGGCGGAGATGCGCCGGTCGAAGCGTGAAGAGCAGCCGCGGCTCGTCACCCCGGAGGATGAACGGGGCCAGCACCGCCGAGTCCCGCAGCTCGAGCCCGGGGAGGTTCAGCTGCCGGCCGGGATGCTGCTGCAGCGCCCGGGTGAGCTGGGCGAAGCGCGGATCCATCAGCGCGGCGCTCGCTCCGCCGACGCTTGCGGCACCGGGACCGGAGGCCCGCCCTGCTCGAGCCCGGCGTCCGGACGCAGCCGGCCGGCGTGCAGGAGCGCGAGCAGGAGGACGCCGAGGCCCAGCCGGTAGACGACGAAGACGAAGGTGGTGCGGGTGCGGAGGTAGCGGAGCAGCCCGCCGATGGCGAGCATCCCCGACACGAACGCCACGCCCGCCGCGACCACCAGCTCGGCGCCGGTGAAGGGCGTGGACGCGTGGCGGAGGTGGCGGAGCTCGAAGAGCCCGGCGGCGGTGGTCGCCGGGATGGAGAGCAGGAACGAGTAGCGCGCGGCGTCCTCGCGCCGGAGCCCCCGCCACAGCCCGCCGGTCAGGGTGGTGCCCGAGCGGCTCGAGCCGGGGATCAGGGCGACCGCCTGCCAGAGGCCGATGATCCAGCCGTCCTTCCAGTTCATGTCCTCGAGGCGACGGGAGTGGCGCGCCGTCAGCTCCGCAGCGGCAAGCAAGAGAGCGAGCACGACCATCGACCCGGCCACCACGTAGAGGGACCGCAGGCTCGTCTCGATCGCGTGCTTGAACAGAAAGCCGAGGACCACCACCGGCAGCGTGCCGATCAGGACGAACCAGGCCAGACGCGACTCGGTGGTGCCGAGCAGGTCCCGCCTGCGGATCCCCTCCACCCAGGCGCGGAGCAGCTGGACGATGTCGTGCCGGAAGAAGACCAGCACCGCCGCCACCGTCCCCAGCTGGATAATCGCGTCGAACGCCGCCCCGGGGTCCTGCCAGCCGAACAGCTCGGGGGTGATCCGGAGGTGGGCGGTCGAGCTGATGGGCAGGAACTCGGTGATGCCCTGGACCAGGCCGAGGACGGCGGCGCGGAGGAGACCCATGGGGAGGGGCCCTCATGCCAGGGTCCGGGAGGCGCCGGCAAGTCAGCGGGAGGACGGGATGAATGTCCGGGGTGGAGCCCACGTCGAAGGTCCGAGGCTGCATCCGTACGCGGTCGGGCCGAAACTAGGGGGACGAGGGAGGACGGGGCCATGAGGAAGGTGGCTTGGGTCGCGGGGCTGCTGCTGGCGGCCTGTTACCCCGGCGGGGCGGAGACGGTGGAGGACCTCGACTCGGTCACCACCCAGCACGACCCGGCGGCGAGCTTCTCGACGCTGCGCACGTACGCGCTTCCGGACAGCATCCAGGAGGTCTCGTCGCACGGGGAGGGTCAACCGCTCCCGATGGACCACTCCTACGACACTCGCATCCTCGCCAGCGTCGAGGCGAACTTGAACGCCATCGGCCTGCGCCGGGTCGACCCGGCCGCCGAGACCGCCGACGCGGACGTGCTCGTCACCTTCACGGCGACTCGCTACACCGAGTACACCTCGTACCCGTTCTACGACGTCTGGCCGGGCTGGAACGGGTTCAACGGGTATGACGCCTCCTGGGGGATCGACTACCCCTGGGCCTACGGGTCGGCGACCATCCTCGACGCGGGCTCGCTCCGGATCGAGATGCTCGATCAGCGGACAGCGAACCCCTCCACCAAGCAGCTGACGGCGATCTGGACCGCGTCCGTCGATGGCGTGCTGGCCGGAGACAAGGAATCGATCGTGCAGCGCATCGAGAAGGGCATCGGCCAGGCGTTTGCCCAGTCTTCCTACCTGTGAGCCACTCCATGCGCTCCATCACCCGTTCTCTCCTCGCTCTCGTTCTCCTCGGATCCACCGCCGCGCTGGCACAGAGCCACGTCCGGCTCTCCTACGAGTTCGCCGTCCCCCGCAATGCCACCAGCGACTTCGTCGATCGGTTCAGCAGCCGCGGCGGGCACCTCGATATCTCGCTCGAGCTCACCTACGCCTTTCACCTCGAGCTCTCCGCGGGGCTCAACAGCTTCAACTCGGTGAAGCAGGGCGTCCTCACCACGACCGACGGGGACGTCTCCGGAAAGCAATTCCGCTACCTGAACGCCATCCCGCTGATGGGCGGCTTCGCCTTTCACATCCCGCTGGGCCACGGCAGCCGGTTCTGGGCGGGCGTGAACGGCGGGGCCGCGTACTTCGAACGCGTCGTCGACGTGGGGCTGAACGAGTACTCGCTCTCCGACTGGCAGTGGGGTGTCCAGCCCCAGCTGGGAATCGCCTTCGGTCTCGGGAACGACGGCACGGCGCTCTTCTTCGACGGGCGGTGGAACTACTTCTGGGAGCGCCACGGAATTCCGGCCCAGGAGTACTTCTCCTTCGGCGTCGGGCTGCTCTTCGGAGGCGCTCCGCCGAAGCACAAGTGACCGTCAACACGTGGGGCGAGCGATGACGCCCCCCGCCGTCGCTCTCGTGGCGCCGGTTCTCGTCGCCACCGGACGGGCCGGCGGCTAGCGTCGCGCCCCGCGCATGGGCTCGGTCCGACCGGCTTGGGGTTGGCTCACCGCCGTGCTCCTGTCGCTGCACGCGGTGGCCGCGCCCGTCGCCGACCTGGCTGACATCCGCGCCCGGGGCACGCTCCGCATCCTCGTCGTGGGAGACGAGGACGAGCCGCCCATCCAGCGCGAGGGGACGCCAGCGGCCCTGGACCGCGATCTGGCCGAGGACTTCGCTCGCCGGCAGGGGCTGAAGCTGGAGATCGTCTGGGTCGAGCGCCGGCACGACGTGCTCGACGAGCTCCTCGCCGGGCGGGGCGACGTCGCAGCCACCGGCCTCACCATCACGCCCGAGCGCGCCGCGCGGGTCACCTTCACCGATCCGATCACCATCGTCGACGAGGTGCTGATCGGCAGGAAGGGGATGAAGAGCCCGCCCCGGGCGCCGGCCGACCTGGCGAGGAGGACGGTGAGCATCCCCACCGGTTCGGTCTTCGAGGCCAGCCTGGCCAGGCTGGAGGTGCCGGGGCTGCGGATCGAGCAGGTCCTCGGCCCCGTCCAGCAGTCCGAGCTCATGGCCGAGGTGAATCGCGGGGAGCGCGACCTCACGGTGGTGGACAGCAACGTCTGGGACGCCGAGCGCGCCTGGAACAAGGACGCGGTGCTGCTCTTCCCCATCGGGAAGAAGCGCTCCATCGCCTGGGCCGTGCACCCCGAGGCGAAGCAGCTCAAGGCGGCGCTGGACGTCTTCATCCAGCAGCGGGCGCTGATCGCTCACTCCGAGCGGACCTGGTCCGGGGACCTCGCCGACGTGAAGAAGCACCGCGTGCTCCGGGTCCTGACCCGGAACAACGCCGTGAGCTACTTCCTCCTCCGCGGAGAGGCGGCGGGCTTCGACCACGACCTCGTGAAGCGGTTCGCGGACGGGCTGGACGTCCGCCTGCAGATGGTGGTCCCGCCGTCCCACGCCGACCTGGTCCCCTGGCTGCTGCAGGGCAAGGGTGACGTCATCGCCGCCTCGTACACGGTGAGCCCGGAGCGCGGGAAGCAGGTGGCGTTCAGCGCTCCGTACCTCGAGGTCCAGGAGCTCGTCATCCAGCGCGCCTCGGAGCCGCCACTCGGCTCGCTCGCCGACCTGCGCGGACGCCGCATCCGGGTGCGCCCCGGCTCGAGCTACCAGGCCACCCTGGAGAGGCTCCGGGCCAGGGGGATTCCGCTCACCATCGAGCTCGCCCGCGCCGACGAGGAGACCGAGCAGCTCATCGCCGAGGTGGCCGCGGGCGAGGTGGACCTCACCGTCGCGGACTCGCACATCTCCCAGGCCGAGCGCGTGTGGCGGAGCGACGTGGTCGCGGCCCTTCCGCTCGAGCCGGGAGAGAAGAAGCAGCTCGCCTTCGCCGTCCGGCCGAAGGACCGCGAGCTGAAGGCGGCGCTCGACCGCTTCGTCCGGCAGACCTTCAAGGGCCTCGAGTACAACATGGCGTGGCGGCGCTACTTCGAGGACGCCCGTGTCGCCACCGAGTTGCGCTCGCAGGACGCGGGCACGCTCCAGGGCCTGTCGTCCTTCGATCCGCTGTTCCGAAAATATGCGCAGCTCTACGGCTTCGACTGGCGGCTGCTCGCCGCGCAGGCCTACCAGGAGAGCCGTTTCGAACCGCAGGCGCGAAGCCTCGCCGGGGCGGTCGGCCTGTTCCAGGTGCTCCCGCGCACCGCGAAGGAGCTGGGCTTCAGCCGACCCGAGGTTCCCGAGGAGGGGGCGCACGCCGGCATCAAGCACCTGGCGCGCCTCGCCGACCGGCTGGAGGCCACCTTGCCGGTGCAGCAGCGAATGCGCTTCGCCCTCGCGGCCTACAACTGCGGGTGGGGGCACCTGCTGGACGCGCGGCAGCTGGCGCGGGCGAAGGCGCTGGACCCGGACAAGTGGTTCAAGAACGTCGAGCGGGCGATGCTGCTGCTCCAGCAGCCGGCGTACTACGCCAGGGCGCGCCACGGGTACGTGCGGGGGACCGAGCCCGTGCGTTACGTCTCCGAGATCCAGACCCGGTACGAGAACTACCTGAAGCTCGTCCCTTGAGCTCCGCTGTTTGCCGGAGCAACGAAGCGCGCGTCACGCGCCACGATGCCGACACCCCGAGAGGGCGACTCGTGCGCATCACCGATCTCGGGCGCCAGGTGATCCGCGTCGTCCGGGCGGAGGTCGAGCAGATCGAACGCGAGTGGGCGGTGTACCTCGGAGCGCAACGTTCGGGGAGCTGTGCGCCACCCTTCGAGATCTCGCGACCTGGCTCGAAAAGCTCGGCGGAGCACGGTTGCACCTGCAACTCCGCACGCGAACAGCAAACACTCGTTCGCGCCATCGCTCCGGCCACGGGTCGTGGAGTCTAGCTTCGGCCTCCGAGGGTCCGACGACCCGGGAGGCGACGATGCGACGAGGACTGTTCCCGCTGTTCTCCTTTGCTGTTGCCGCGGTCTGCTCGCTGGGGGCGATGCCCGCGAGGGCCGATGGCTCGGGCTGCATCGCCCACCATCCACGCTACGTCGAGGGCTCGTTCGAGGTTCAGTACCTCTCGGGCTGCAGCGGTCACGACGAGCCGGAGCTCTTTCCGATCTCCGGCGCGCGCGGATCCGGCCGTGACCTGACGTGGACGGTCGTCCTTCCGACGGACGGTACCTACCCCGTGTCGGCCACGGGACCCACCTTCTGGTTCGGCGGCACGGTCACCGACCCGAGCAGTGTTCTCGGTCAGGCCTTCGTCGAGCTGCAGTTCTATCCTGACGCGCTGGTCACCAACTGCACGCCACAGGGCGGCTTCGTTCTCAAGTACTCGCCGAACACGTACACCGTCTGCTCGCCGGTCTGGAAGCTGACGGCGCAGGGGACGCCGGGGAAGTTCCACGAGACCGCCGCATTCAACGCGATGCTCACCGATGCCAGCTCCCCCAACAATCCGCTGGTCATGCACGCCGGCGACACCATCACCATCCACTGGTACACGACGCAGGCCCAGGACGGCTACCACGTGACGGTCACCGATCTGACCACCGGTGGGTCGGGGACCATCGTCCTCAACTCCAAGACCGATGGACCGCTCATGCCGGCCTACGACGTCCAGGCGATCGGGAATTCCCTCGCCTGGGGCCTGGTCGACGACGCTCCCAACGCGTTCGTCTGGGAGATCGGCCACACCTCGCCGTTCACCAGCCCTGCGTCTGCGTTCTGTGTTCCCGGAGAGGTGGGCTGCGAGTCGTACAACGCTGCGGCCTGGGCAGGGACCCTGCCGATCCAGATCGTGTCCGTCACCTTCGGCGACGGCTCCACGGCGAAGAAGTGGGGCGTGGTGAGCGACTTCGGAGGGAAGGCCGAGGTCGACCAGTACTGCCGCAGCTACGGCGGCCCGTACTGCATCTACCCCTGGTACACGCTCGGGACGACCGCCTATCACTACGGCGTCGATTTCCCCGACACGGTCAAGGACTACGGGCAAGCAGATCAGTTCCAGCAGAGCACGCAGTGCGGCGGGCCGTTCGGACCCGACAGCACCTATTGCTCGACGATCCTCAAGTAGGGCGTCCGTCGCGGTCCGCACCGGAAGTTCGTCGTGCTCACCAGGCGCCGAGCGCCTCCGTGGTAGAGCCGTCGCGTGGGTCTCTGGCTGGTCTTCCTCGGCGGCCTCACGGTCGTGGCCCTGCTCTGGTGGCGGGTCCGCCGGAACGACGCGCGGCGCATCCTCGCCTGGGATGCGCTCGCCCGGGACTTCATGCTCGGCTTCGACCCGGGGGGACGGACCATCCGCGGGAAGTACCGCCTGCTGCGCCTGGAGATCTCGGCAGAGCGGCCGCTTGGCCTGGGGCCGCTCCGGACCCGCGTGACTGCCAGCTACGAGGGAGTCGTCCCCGAGGGCCTCGCGCTGTCGGCCCGGGGCGGCGTGCTCCGTGGCTCGGCCCGGACGCCGGAGACGCTCGCGCGCTGGCTCGATGCGCACCGGCGGCGTGAGCTGCTCCCCGAGCTTCTCGCAGGCGGAGTGCACGTCTCTGGACACACCGCCACGGTCGAGGTGCCCGGGCTCCTGACGGACCCGGAGGCGCTGCGCACCTTGCTCGGACGGCTGGCGGAGCTGGCAAGACTCCTGTCCCTCCGCTGAGTCGCCGACCCTCGATGCGTGCGCGCCCGGTGTTCACGGTCCTCCTGCTGTGCCTGCTCGGAGCGTGCCGGGGGGACGCGGACCGCTCGCCGCTGAAGCTCGCCGGCGACATCCCGCCGCCCGGCCCCGGCTACCGGAACGCCTTCTATCAGCTGCTCGGCACGCCCTTCGTCGAGGGCAACGCCGTCCGCTGGGTGTGGAACGGGGAGATCTTCGACGCGCTGGTGGAGGAGATCGGCCGTGCCCGGACCAGCGTGGACGTGGTGCTCTACATCTGGCGTCCGGGGAAGGCCTCCGACCGGCTCGTCGAAGCGCTCGCCGGGCGGGCCACCGGCGTGGCCTGCAGGATCGTGGTCGATCCGGTGGGCAGCACGCCGGCGTTCCAGCGAGAGGTGATGCCCCGGCTGCGGCAAGCCCGGTGCGACGTTCACGTCTTCCGTCCTCTCGGAGACGACGCGGTGGGCCCCTCGCTCGCCCGGAACCACCGGAAGATCTTCGTCGTGGACGGGCGGGTGGCGTTCACCGGGGGATTCGGCATCTCCGACGAGTGGCTGGGCGACGGCGTGCACGAGCGCAGCTGGCGCGACACCTCGATCCGCGTCGAGGGGCCCGGGACGCGCCAGCTCCAGCTGTCCTTCGCCCAGCACTGGCTCGAGTCACAGGGACAGCTCCTTCCCGAGAAGGAGGTCACCGCCGCGCAGCAGCCTGCTGGCGAGGCGCGCACGGCATTCGTCTCCAGCAGCGCCAGCGTCGGAGCCACCCCGGCGGACCGGATGACGCAGCTGACGTTCCTCTCCGCCCGGAAGCGGCTGTGGATCTGCAACGCCTACTTCACGCCCAGCGAGGACATCGTCGCCGAGCTCGAGTCACGGAGCCGCGCCGGCGTCGACGTGCGGCTTCTCGTGCCGGGACCGATTCACGATCAGCCGTCGATGCGCGAGGGCCAGCGCTCGTTCTACCGGCGGCTGCTCGCCGCGGGCGTCAAGATCTGGGAGTACCAGCCCTCGATGATGCACTCGAAGACGGCGCTGGTGGACGACCGGCTGGCCATCGTGGGCTCGATGAACCTCGACCCGCTGTCGCTCAACCTGCTCGAGGAGGGCTCGCTCGCGGTCGAGGACGAGCGGGCCACCGCCGAGCTCGCCTCCGCGTTCGAGCGCGACGTGCAGAACGCCAAGCGCATCCAGCCTGGCGCCAAGGAGATCCCGGGCTTCTGGGGGACGCTGGTCCGGGAGGCCTTCCGCCAGGTGGGAAAGGCTCCCGGACGCTGAGCGGTCGGGAAGACCGCCAGGCTCAGGTGCCCTGGTTCCAGCTGTTGAGGTACGTGTCCTGCTCGTCGGTGAGGACGTCGATCTTCACGCCCATCGCCTTCAGCTTGAGCCGGGCGATCTCCTTGTCGATCTTCTCCGGCACCGTGTAGACGCGCTTCTCAAGCGTCCGGTGGTTCTTCACCATCCACTCGCTGCACAGCGCCTGGTTGGCGAAGGACATGTCCATCACGCTGGAGGGGTGACCCTCGGCCGCGGCCAGGTTCACCAGACGGCCCTCGCCCAGGACGATGACCCGGTTGCCGTTCTTCAGCGTGTACTGCTCGACGAACTCGCGGACGGTGCTCCGGTCCTTCGCGATCTTCCCGAGGTTCTCGAGGTCCAGCTCCACGTTGAAGTGGCCGCTGTTGGCGACAATGGCCCCGTCCTTCATCGACTCGAAGTGCTCGCGCCGGATGACGTTGACGTTGCCGGTCACGGTGCAGAAGAAGTCGCCGATCTTCGCGGCGTCCTTCATCGGCATCACCCGGTAGCCGTCCATCACCGCCTCGAGCGCCTTGTGGGGATCGATCTCGGTGACCACCACGTCCGCGCCCAGGCCCTTCGCACGGAGCGCCAGGCCACGGCCACACCAGCCGTAACCGGCGACCACGAAGACGCTCCCCGCCACCAGGCGGTTGGTGGCCCGGATCATCCCGTCGATGGTCGACTGACCGGTCCCGTAGCGGTTGTCGAACATGTGCTTGGTGAGCGCGTCGTTCACCGCCACGATCGGGTAGCCGAGCACTCCCTCGCGAGCCATCGCCCGGAGACGGATGACGCCGGTCGTGGTCTCCTCGGTGCCGCCGATCACGTGGGAGAGGAGATCCCTGCGCTCGCTGTGCAGCACGCCGACGACGTCCGCGCCGTCGTCCATGGTGAGGTTCGGCCGGTGCTCGATGGCCTGGGTGATGTGCCGGTAGTAGGTCTTGTTGTCCTCACCCTTGATGGCGAAGACGCTGATCCCGTGGTCCACCACCAGCGCCGCGGCGACGTCGTCCTGGGTGGAGAGCGGGTTGCTCGCGCAGAGCACGAGATCCGCCCCGCCGGCCTTCAGCGCGATCGCGAGGTTCGCGGTCTCCGCGGTGACGTGCAGGCACGCCGCCATCCGCATGCCCTTCAGGGGCTTCTGCTTCGCGAACCGGTCGCGGATCTGGTGGACCACCGGCATGGAACGGCCGGACCACTCGATGCGGCCGCGGCCCTTCTCGGCCAGCGCGAGGTTCTTCACGTCGCAGGGGACGGGGGCGGAAGGCTTCTTCAGCGACGCGAGCTTCTTGGCAGGAACGGCCATGTGTCGTTCGACCTCTCTGGCGTGGAGTTCGGGGCGGCAACTGCGCCCCGGGCGCGGGAGCAAGTACGCCGCCCTCGCCTCGAGGGCAAGAGCCTCCCGGGCGAGCGCTCCCGTCACGACAGTCGCGCTACTGCCGACCGGCGGTCCGGGCTTCGCGAACCCGCGCGTAGTGCCGGCGCGCCTTGTACTTGTTGCCGCAGGTCGCCATCTCGCACCAGCGGCGAGTTCCGTTCTTGCTGGTGTCGAGAAAGAGCCAGCCACAGCCGTCCAGCGCCGTCGCCTCGCAGATGCGGATCCGGCGGCGATCCGGCCCGGTGAGAAGCTCCGAGGCGGCCAGCGCCAGCCCCGGGATGAACGCATCGAGACGGGCCGACTCGGGCGAGGCCCAGCGGTAGTCGCGCTCCGGCGTCCGCACCAGCCGGCGCTCGGACCAGGCGCGCCGGACCTCTCGCTCGAACACCTCCAGGGGCTCGGGCGCCGGCTGCGCGTCCTCGGAAACCGCCAGGAACACTCGAAAAAGAGCCTCGCGGAACGCCCGGACGCGCAACAGCGCCGCCCGCGCCTCGGCCGGCCGGAGCTGGATCTCCACCAGCATCGGATGCGCCCGATCGGCGTCCAGCCACCCCGCCTGGAGCCCCCAGGAGACCAGGTCCTCCGGCGTGGCGAGGTCCTCGCGCGGCTCGGTCAGCCGGTGGCCTCCCATGCTGTTGAGGAAGTCCAGCACCGGATGCCCGCCGGTCAGCCGGAAGCGATGAGTGCCGGGGAGGAGCATGCTCGGATTCTAACCTGTCATCGACCCTTGACTGGTGCAATGCACCGGATCCATCTTACAACCTCTCAATGTTGATGAGAAGGTTACAACGCGCGGTGCTGGACGCCCCGTCCAACCTGGGACTGGCTCCGCCCGCGCCCGGACGGGAGCCGGGGACGCGCCGGATGCCAGACGTGCTCCGCTGGAACGGCCTGCGGGCCCGCCTCGGCGCGCGCGACGCCGGCCGGGTCGAGGCGCCGCCCTATGGCACCGAGGTCCATCCCTGCGGCATCCGCAACGCCGAGGCCATCGCGGCCCACTCGCGGACGCTGGCCGACGTCGTGGAGACCATCGTCCTCCGGCGGGAGCTGGCGGTGGTGCTCGGCGGCGACTGCAGCATCCTCCTCGGCGACCTGCTCGGGGCGCGCCGTGGCGTCGAGGGACTGGGTCTGGTCTTCCTCGACGGGCACTCGGACTTCAACACCCCGGAGCGATCCGGCACCCACGGCGCGGCCGGGATGGATCTGGCCCTCGCGGTGGGCGAGGGGCCGCCGCTCCTCTCCGCGCTTGCGCCCGACGGCCCCCTGGTCGACGCACGCTCGGTGGTGCACCTCGGGCTGCGGGAGGAGGACCCGGCGCTCCGCGCCTCGGGCGTCGGGGTACTCGACCTCTCGGAGATCGAGCGGCAGGGCCCGTCGGCCGTCGCCGGGCAGGTCCTGGAGCGGCTCGCACCGCTCCCCGGCTTCTGGATCCACGTGGACGCGGACGTCCTCGACGACACGCTCATGCCGGCGGTGGACTCGCGCGTGCCGGGCGGACTGTCGTACGAGGCGCTGGTGGGATTGCTCCGTCCTCTGCTTGCCTCCCCCCGGGCGATCGGGGTCGAGTTCACCATCTACGACCCGGATCTCGACCCGGAAGGGTCCGTGGGCCGGGCATTCACCGCCGCGCTGGTGGAGGCACTTCGACCGTGAACCACGACGCTCGCGCCTGGGCCGAGGGCCACCGGGCCTTCTTCGAGGAACATCTCGCCACGCTGGTGGAGCTGCCGACGGTCAGCGCGGATCCCACACGGGGACCGGAGACCGAGGCCTGCGCCGAGGCCGCCCTCGCGCTGGTCCGTCACTTCGGCGGGACGGCCACGCTCCTCCGCGTGGGCGGCAAGCCGTACGTGCACGGGCGTTTCGGCGACCCGGGTCGCCCCTCGGTGCTCGTCTACAACCACCTCGACGTTCAACCGGCCGACGAGCCGGAGTGGAAGGGCGAGCCGTTCCGGATGCGGATCGAGGGGGAGCGCTTTCTCGGGCGCGGCACCACCGACGACAAGGGGCCGGCGCTGACCTGTCTCCTCGCGATCGCCCACTCCGTCCGCCGTGGTTCCCCCACCTGCTTCCAGCTGCTCTGGGAGTTCGAGGAGGAGGTGGGGAGCCCCCACTTCGCGGAGCTGATGCGCGAGCACCGGCCGTCGCTCGGGGACGTCCGCGCGGTGCTGGTCTCCGACACCCTCTGGGTCTCCGCCGAGCAGCCGTCGATGGACGTGGGTCTGCGCGGCTTCCTGGGGCTCGTCCTCAAGCTGCGGACGGCGGACGTCGACGCGCACTCCGGCGTGGTCGGCGGCGGGGCTCCCAACCCGCTGGCGGGGCTGGCTCGCGTGCTGGCGGCCTGCTTCGACGCGAAGACCGGGCGCATCCTCGTCCCCGGCGTCCTCGACGACGTGAAGCCGGTGACGGACGCGGAGATGGACCTCTACGTGCGGAGCGGGTTCGACGTGGCGCGGTTCAGGAGCACCTACGGATTCCGGCGGCTGATGGCCGAGACTCCGCGAGAGCTGCTTCGCCGGCTGTGGACCCAGCCCACGTTCGAGATCCATGGCATCTCCGGCGGGTACCAGGGGCCGGGCATCAAGAGCATCGTGCCCGCCTCCGCCGAGGCGAAGGTGAGCCTGCGCCTCGTCCCCGGCCAGTCACCGGCGCGGATCATCGAGTCCATCCGCCGGTTCGTGGCCGAGGTGGACCCGATGGTGGAGGTGGTGCCGCTCGGGTCGGCTCCGGCGTTCGTGACCTCCGTCGACGCTCCGGAGTGCAAGGCGATGGACCGGGCCGCGGAGCGGGTGCTGGGCAAGGGGCTCGCGCTCACCCGGGGCGGCGGCTCCATCCCCGCGGTGGCCATCATGGCCGAGGCGCTGCACGCCCCCGTGCTGCTGATGGGCTTGAGCCTCCCCGAGCACGGCTACCACGCCCCCAACGAGTTCTTCGACTGGACCCAGGCCCGCCGGGGCGTGGAGCTGTACGCCTCCTGGTTCGAGGAGCTGGAGCGCATGTCCGCGCGGCGCTGAGCGCGCGCCTACTCCGCCGCGAGCGCGATGACCGGGTCGACCCGGGTGGCCCGCCGCACCGGGAGCAGCGTGGCCAGCACGGCGGCGGCCGCCAGCACCAGCGCTGCCGCGAGGATCGCCGCCGGATCCGCGGGCTGGACACCGTACAGGAACCCGGAGAGGAGCCTCGCCATGGCGAGCGCACCGAGCAGCCCCGCCGCGAGCCCGAAGCCCACCATGCGCACGCTCTCGCTGGCGACGAGCCGGGCGATGCGTCCGGCATCCGCACCGATCGCCATGCGCACGCCGATCTCCTTCGTGCGCTGCCGCACGGAGTAGGCGACGACGCCGTAGAGACCGACCGCGGCGAGCACCAGCGCGAGGAAGGCGAAGGTGGCGACCAGGACGAGCGAGAAGCGGCGCTCGGCGACCGAGGCGGAGAGCAGCGACTCGTAGGGCCGGAGCGCAAAGACGGGCACCCCGGCATCGACCGACCCCAGCGCGGATGCGACCCGACGGCTGGTCTCGGCGAAGGGCGCGGCCGATCGGACGACGTAGGTCATGGTGTCCGAGGGCTGCTGGTCGGCGGGAAAGTACATGACCGCCGTGGCCGGCTGGTCGAGGCCGAACTCCCGGACGTCGCCGACCACCCCGACGATGGTGGCCCATTCGGTCTGCGGCGAGACCAGGCGGAGCCGCTTGCCCAGGGCGTTCCCGCCGGGGAAGTAGCCTCGGACGAAGGACTCGTTGACCACCACGACGACAGGGGCGGCGGCGCGGTCCGCCTCCTCGATGCGGCGTCCCTGGAGCAGGGGGAGGCGGAGCGTCTCGAGGAAGCCGGGGGTGACGACGCGGTGCTGGACGATGGGCTTGTCGGCCGCTTGATCCTCGCGTTCCCCTTCCACGGTCAGGAGCCGGTCGGTCCGGTCGCCGGAGAGAGGAAGCACGTTGATCGCTCCGACCGACTGCGCACCCGGCATCGTGCGCAGCGCTGCGATCGCGCGCTCCGTGTAGCTGCGCCAGCGCTCGTGTGCACGGTCCACATCCGTCCCCAGCGGGGTGGGAACGGCGGCCTGGGCGGTCAGGACGCCCTCCGCCCGGAATCCCGGGTCGACGCCGAGCGTGTTCACGAAGCTGCGGAGTAGCAGCGAGGCGGCGCAGAGCAGCACCAGGGCCAGTCCCACGTCGGCCATCACCAGGATGCGCCGGAGCCGGCGCGCATGCGGACGCATGGAGTCCGAGCCACGCAGCGTGGCCTCGAGATCGAGGTCGGACGCGGACAAGGCCGGCACGAGCCCGAAGAGGACACCACTGGCGATGGAGAGCCCGAAGGAGAAGGCGAAGACGGGAAAATCGGGATGGATGGCCTGTGCGCGAGGCAACGCCTCCGGCGCGAGCGAGAGCAGCGCCGAGGTGGCGAACGTCGAGAGGACCAGCCCGAGGACTCCCGCCGTGACTGCGAGCACCAGGCTCTCCACCAGGAGCTTCCGCACCAGCGCCGAGCGTCCGGCCCCGAGGGCCGAGCGGATCGCGAGCTCCCGCTGCCGCGCCGTGGCCCGGGCGAGCATGAGATTTCCCACGTTGAAGCAGGCGATGAGCAGGACCAGCGCCACCGCGCCGAACAGCAGGATGAGCGTCGGCCGCACCGAGCGCACGACGTCCTCGTGCATCGGGATGGGAGCGAAGACGAAGTTGAACGAGGCGTAGGCCTCGGGGTGGTCGGCGATGGCGCGGCGCCCGGCGTCGGCCAGCTCCCGGCGGGCGCCCTCGAGCGTTGCTCCCGGGGCGACCCGGGCAACGACCTGGAGGAAGTGCCGGTTCCGCGCCTGCGGCTCGAGCTGTCTGGGCTCGAAGGAGAGCGGGACCCAGGCATCGCAGAGCTCGGGCAGCTCCACCCCCGCGGGAAGCACGCCGACGATCACGTGCGGTTCACCCTCGAGCTGGATCGTGCGTCCCAGCGCGGCGGGATCTCCGCCGAAGCGGCGGAGCCACAGGGCATGCGACAGCACCACGCGGCGGTGCTGGCCCTGCTGCTCCTCGTCCGCGGAGAACCAGCGCCCGACCGCGGTGTTCACACCGAGGACCGGAAGGAGCGACGCCGTGCCCAGGCCCAGGCGGATGTGCTCCGGCGCGCCCTCCCCGGCGAGCGATGCGCTCCCCTCGGCCCAGGCCGCCTTCGACTTGACCGAGGGCGCCGGGGCGAGGTCCTCGGTGTAGTTCAGTGGAGAGAGCGGGCCGGTCATGTTCCCTCGCTGGGGCGCCATCCGGTAGATGCGGACCAGCCGCTCCGGCTGGGGATAGGGCAAGGGCCGAAGCAGCACTCCCCGGATCACGGTGAACAGCGCTGTGTTCGCGCCGAGGGCGAGCGCCATCGGCAGCACCACCGCCGCGACGAACGCCGGCGAGCGGACGAACAGCCGAAGCGCTTCACGGAATTCTCGGTCGAGCCCCTTCATGATCCGGCTCGAAGGAGCCAGAACCGTGCCAGGCGCTCCGGGGGGCCCGGAAGCCTCTCGCGGACCGGTCGTGGGATTGTCGTCCCAGGATCGGGAGGAAGGGGTTCGGGCCCCCCACCCAGGGAGACGCGGACCGGGCGCGGTTCAGGCCCGCTCGACCCGGGCGGCGCCCGAGAACCGGCGGTGGGCCTCGAGCGCTCGCTCCAGCGCTGCCTCGAAGTCGATGCGCTCGGTTCGTGGCATCCGGCGCTCGAGCTGCGGCGCGGGCACCCGGAGCACTCCGGCCTTCCGGTCGATGCGCGGCTCGATGCGGCCCACCAGCCGATCTCCCCAGAGCACCGGCAGCACGTAGTACCCGTGCTTGCGCGACTTCACCGGCGTGTAGACCTCCCAGACGTAGTCGAAGTCGAACAGCTGTCGCAGCAGCTCGCGGTCCCACACCAGCGGATCCAGTGGCGCGAGCAGCGCCACCTCCCTGCGGCGGAGCGCGCCGCCGCGGAGGAATCGCGCGTCGGAGGCGAGCATGTACCGCTCGTCGCGCACGCCCTTCACCCTGACTCTCCGGAGGGCGCCGTCGGCGACCATCCCCTCGGTGAGCCGCGTGCGCTCGCGGGCGGCGACCGTGCCCGACCAGATCTCCGCGCCCGCGCGAAGCCCCAGCAGGCCCACGCCACGGAAGCGGCTCAGCAGCTGGTGGCGGCGGACCTCCTCGTCCGGGAGCCGGGCGGCGAGCAGCGCCGGCGGGAACAGCTTCTCCATGCGGTCGTAGACGCGGACGTTGCCTTCGCGCCGCGCGATGCCGATCTGGCCGGTGCGGAACAGCCCGTAGAGCAGCGCGCGCGGAACGGTGATCTTGCCCCAGCCCCAGTGCAGCCGGTCGGCACCGCGCTCGACGAAGGCGCTCCCCGGGAGCGGCCCCTCCCGGCCGAGGCGGTCGAGAATGTCGGCGGCGAGGTGCCCCTGCGTCGTGAGCAATCGGTGGTAGGGCCCCTCGCGCGCGCCCCACTGCTCCCAGTCCACCCGGTGCACGGGGAGCTCCTCCACCGGGAGGATGTTGAGCGACTTGTTGTAGGCCTCGAAGAGCTGGCGCTCCGCCGGCGGCCCGTAGAGCCACCGCTCCATCCAGCCGCGGCGGTAGTTGCGGATGCGCGCGGCGAGGACCAGGTCGTCGTTCCGGGCGCCGGTCACCTCGAGCGGATCGAACTGCACCGAGCCCAGCTCGCGCACGACCCGCAGGACCGACTCGGGCCGCGCCGGCAGCGCCCGCGGCGGGGCGAGGAAGTGCCTCCGGACGAGGAAGCGTCGCGCCTGCTCGGCGGTGAGCTCGAGAGCCTCCGACGGCGGGCCGTGACCGTTCTTCATCGCGTCGCCGGTCTCGCGCCCTAGTCGGAGTCCTGCTCGGCGAACACCTGCGCCCACGACTTCCCGTAGGGGTAGAAGCGCGCCTTCTCTCCGGCGGCCCAGGCCTTGCGCAGCGCGGGGTCGGACAGGTCCCAGTCGGGACGGCATTTCTGCAGGACGGCACGCAGGTCTCTCCGCAGCTCCTCGACCGTCGGGCGGCCGAAGAACCAGTACCCGTTGTAGAGGGAGTAGATCTTGAGCCCCGGCTCGAGCACCAGCGTGTGCGGGACCATCGGGTTGTGCGTCGGGTCGGTGTACTCGGCGATGTCGAGGTCCTTCTGCACCTTGCGCCCCGGATCGCAGAGGAAGGTCCAGTGCGCGCCCACGCCGGTGCGGAACTCGTTCAGGTCGAGCAGCGAGTCGGTGGAGAGGGTGACCATCCGGCAATAGCCGACCTCCATCTCGCGGTGGAGCTGGACCAGGCCCTCGTGCTGGCGCCGGTCCTTCGGGCAGAACGAGCCGCGGCTCAGGACGAGGACCAGCGGGTCCGGCCCCTGCAGCTCGGAGAGCTTCCGGTGCTTGCCGCGGTGGTCGGTCAGCTCGTAGTCGGGAAACGACGCTCCGGGGACGATGTCTGCGCGCACGCCCCGGACCATGGACCGGCCGCGGCCCGCGGGTCCAGCACGGCTCGGACGGTCTGCACCCGGCGAGCTATCCGCCGACGGCGCGGAGCGCCCGGGCGCCCACTGCTTCCCGGAGCGCGTCCTTCTTGTCGGTGCGCTCCCAGGTGAATTCCTTCTCCGAGCGCCCGAAGTGCCCGTAGGCCGCGGTGCGCTGGTAGATGGGCCGGAGGAGATCGAGGTGCTCGATGATCTCCCGGGGCTTCAGGCTGAACGTGCGGCGAATCGCCTCGGCGATGCGCTCCTCGGGGACCTTCGCGGTGCCGAAGGTCTCCACCATCACCGAGACCGGGTCTGCCACGCCGATGGCGTAGCTCACCTGGACCTCGCAGCGCTCGGCGAGCCCCGCGGCGACCACGTTCTTGGCGATGTAGCGGCCCATGTACGCGGCCGAGCGGTCCACCTTGCTCGGGTCCTTCCCGCTGAACGCGCCGCCGCCGTGCCGCCCCATGCCGCCGTAGGTGTCGACGATGATCTTCCGCCCCGTCAGGCCCGAGTCCCCCATCGGGCCGCCGATGACGAAGCGGCCGGTGGGGTTGATGAAGAAGCGGGTCTTCCGGTCCAGCAGCTTCTTCGGCAGCGCCTTGAGGATGACCTCCTCGCGCACCGCCTCGTGAATCTTCTTGTTGGACACCGAGTCCGCGTGTTGCGTCGACACCACCACCGTGTCGATGCGCACCGGCTTGCCGTTCTCGTACTGCACCGTCACCTGGCTCTTGCCGTCGGGACGCAGCCAGTCGAGCGACTTGCGCCGCACGTCCGCCAGCCGCCGGGTGAGCGCGTGCGCGTAGTGGATCGGCGCCGGCATCAGCTCCGGCGTCTCGTTGCAGGCGTACCCGAACATCATTCCCTGGTCGCCGGCGCCCTGCTCCTTGTCGTTGTCCACACCACGAGCGATGTCCTGGCTCTGGCCCTCGATGGCCACCATCACTCCACAGGTATGGCCGTCGTAGCCCATGTCGCTGTGCGTGTAGCCGATGCGAACGATGGTGCTGCGGACGATGCTCGGGATGTCGACGTAGGTGCTGGTCGTGACCTCTCCGGCGACGATGGCCAGGCCGGTCTTCACCAGCGTCTCCACCGCCACGCGGCCGCGGGTGTCCCCGGCGAGAATCGCATCGAGGACGCCATCGCTGATCTGGTCGGCCACCTTGTCCGGGTGGCCCTCCGTGACCGACTCGGAGGTGAAGAGGAAATCCTTGGGCATGGCAGGGTCTTCCGTGGTGCTGCGAAAGGGCGCGGGACACTAGCGACCGGCCACTGCCCAGGTCAAACCGATCAGAGGGGAAGTGGGGGCCCCAGCACCTCGAGACTCATCGCCTCGAACAGTTGGCTCGTGTCAGCCCGCAACCAGGCGTCCACCACCTCCCGTACCGGGAGTCGCCCCCGCAGACGCGGCCAGGTGGCCAGTGGCCGGAGGCGCGCGGTGACCGCCGGTGGCAGCCCGGCGCGCTCCTCCTGGGTCACCAGCAACGCCTGGCCCTCCTCGAGCGCGCGGAGCACGGGGCCCTCTCCCGAGGCACGGTGCACCGTCCGCCCCAGGAGGAACGAGTAGAGCCCCGGGTTCTGCGTCGCGGTGAACAGGGGGCGGCCGCCGGCGCGCTCCGCCACCCACCCCGGCACCGGCGGAGGAATCGCCCCTGGCAGCACGCTGGCGAAGAGGAGCACCGCGGCCCCGGCGAAGGCCACCGCGCCGGCGAGCAGCGAGCCGCGAGCGAGGGCCAGCGCCGAGAGGCAGAGCAGCAGCACCACGCAGGCGAGCCCGAGGCGCACCCCCCCGGCGAGGGGAAAGCGGAGTGCCAGCGCGCCGGCGACCCCCAGGGCGAGGAGAAGCGCCGCGCTCGCGAGCCGGCCCCCACCCGGTCGAGCTCCGCTCGCGAGCACCGCCAGCGGGGCGAGCGCCGGCACGACGTAGTGGGGATGTTTCAGCCCGGGCAGGCTGTAGAGGAGGAGCAGGCCCGCCACCCACGGCCAGGCCAGCGGAGCGCCCGGACCGCGACCACGCACCAGAAAGGTCCAGGGGAGCAGCAGCACCGGCAGCGCGAGCAGGAGCAGGAGCTCTCCCTCGACCGTCCACGGGAAGCGGAACTTGCCCACGTTCTCGGTGCCGAAGAACCGGACCACGAACGACTCGCCATGGCGGTGCGCCATCGCCAGGTACCACGGCGCCGCGACGAGCACGGCAAGCAGGGTGGCGGCGACGAGCCAGGGAAGCCCGGAGAGGAGGGCGCGGCGGCGCGCGAGGTACGCCGCCCCCGGGGCCGCCATCAGCAGCGGCCCCACCGGCCCCTTGAGGAGCGTGGCGGCTGCCGCCGCGAGGCCGGTCACGAGGAGCAGCGAGCGCGGCGCGCCCTCCGCCACCCGCCAGCACGCCCAGAGGCCAACGGCGATGGCCAGCGCGAGCGGCACGTCCATCAGGTCCACGCGCGCGTAGCGGAGCACCCCGAGACAGGTCCCGAGGACGAGGATCGCGACGGGCTCCGCCGCGGGACCCGATGTCCGCCGGGCCAGCCGTCCGGTCACCCAGACCAGCACCAGCGCGGCGAGCGCCACCGGCAGCCGCGCCGACCAGAGGGTCTCGCCGAACAGCGCGAAGCTGGCACCCATCGCCCAGTAGAGGAGCGGCGGCTTGGTGAAGTCCGGGCGCCCGTCGACGGTCGGGGTGAGCCAGTCTCCCCGGTCGTGCATCTCGCGCGCGGCCTGGAGGTAGAGCCCCTCGTCGGGGTGCGTTCCGCCCGTGGGACTTCCGAGCCCGGCGAACAGCACCGCCGCCACGATCAGCAGCGCGACCGTCACGGACAGGCGGTTGTCAGGTGCGAGCGGGAGGAGCAGGCTTCGCATCGATGACCGGACCTCTAGCAGAACGCGCGCGCCGGGCGCGCTGCGCGTGCGGGCAGATCGAGCTGCACGCCTCCGGTGAGCCCCGGAGGGTCGGTCTGTGCCACTGCCTCGACTGCCGCAAGCGTCACGCCGCGCCGGTCTCGGCCTTCGCCATCTTCTCGCGCACGTCGGTCGTCCTCACCGGCCCGGAGCGGGGGCCTCTGCCACACGAGACGCTCCGGACCTTCCAGAGCCAGACGGGGTTCCGAGAAGCGTTCTGCACCCGGTGCGGCGCGCACGTCTTCGGGGTCATCGACCGCTCGGACGAGATCGAGCTGTTCCTCGGCTCCTTCGACGAGCCGAACGCGTTCACGCCGACCTACGAGCTCTGGACGGTCCGCCGCGAACACTGGCTCGGAGACCTGCCGACGGTGACACGACACTTCGAGCGTGACCGCACGGAGTGATAGCCGACCAGACGGCCCGGGCGCCCATCGGCGGATGAGGGCTTGTCGGCAGGGGCCTCCGGAGACTACGAGCGCCGACGCCATGAAGATTCTCGCCTGTCTGTCGCTCGCGCTCGCCCTGGGGTGCGCGCACTCGGCCCCGCCACCGGCGGAGGCACCGTCTCCCGCGCCCGTCGCCGCCCCGGCGCAGGTCCCTCCACCGACCGCGGATGCGGCGGTGGCCCGCTTCGTTCCGCCCGACGCGAAGCCGGCCTTCGAGATCCCGGTCGATGCGTACACGCTCGGCAACGGGCTCAGGGTCGTTCTCTCGCGCGACACCACGGCGCCGATCGTGACGGTGGCGGTCTACTACCACATCGGATTCCGCATCGAGCCGCGCGACCGTACCGGCTTCGCGCACCTGTTCGAGCACATGATGTTCCAGGGCAGCGAGAACCTCGGCAAGCTCGGCTTCATCCAGCTGGCGCAGCGCAACGGCGGCATCCTCAACGGGTCCACGCGCTTCGACTTCACCAACTACTACGAGGTCGTCCCCTCCAACGTCCTGGAGACGATGCTCTGGGCCGAGGCCGACCGGATGCGCGGCCTCAAGGTGACGCAGGAGAACCTCACCAACCAGCAGGGCGTGGTGAAGAGCGAGGTGCGGGTGAACGTGCTGAACCGGCCCTACGGCGGCTGGCCCTGGCTCACCGTCCCGCAGCTGGCGAACCGCAACTGGTACAACGCGCACAACTTCTACGGTGACCTCGGCGATCTGGATGCCGCCACGCTCGAGGACGTCCAGGCGTTCTTCAAGACCTACTACGCGCCGAACAACGCGGTGCTGGTGGTGAGCGGCAGCTTCGATGCCGCCGCGGTGAAGGGCTGGGTCGCACGCTACTTCGAGGGCATCCCCAAGGCGGAGGTGCCTCCGATCCCGGACCTCACCGAGCCGAGGCAAACCGAGGAGCAGTGGAAGACGGTCGACGACAAGCTCGCCCAGCGGCCGGCGCTCGCGGTCGCCTACCACATGCCTCCGCGCGGCTCGCCCGAGTACTGGGCGATGGCGCTCATCCAGCAGATCCTGGTCGCCGGGCCGGACAGCCGGATGTACCAGGAGCTGGTGCAGAAGCGCGGCCTCACCGGTGAGGTGGAAGGTGGCGCCAACCTCCTGGGAAACCAGTTCGACTACCAGGGGCCGATGCTGTGGATGGCGTACCTGTTCCACGACGCGGCGCACACTCCCAAGGAGATCGTCTCCGCCATCGACGCGGCCATCGAGCCGCTCCGCCAGGCTCCGGTGGACACGGCGACGCTGGAGAGAGCGCGGTTGAAGGCCCGGAGCGCGTACTACTCCGACCTGGACCGGCTCTTCGGATTCGGCCGCGCGGACCTGCTCGCGAGCCTGGCCCTCTTCGACAACGACGCATCCCAGGTGAACCGCATCGAGCCGAGCCTGCTCGCTGTCACGCCCGAGCTGATCCAGCGGACGGCGCAGGAATGGCTCCGTCCCACCAACCGAACCGTGGTCGCCCTGCAGCCGGCGGGAGGCAAGTGATGTCGCGCACCGCGCTCGCACTCGTGCTGCTCGCCACCGGCCTCGCGATCGCGGCTCCCGAGGCGCCTCCAGCGCCGGGACCCACGCCGCCCTTCGAGCTGCCGACGACCACCACCTTCACCCTGAAGAACGGGCTGAAGGTCACGCTCGTGCCCTACGGGGCGATCCCGAAGACCCACGTCGCGCTCGCCCTGCGTCGGG
>Ga0310810_10001296_pt1 | contig 26003 bp, 21 predicted proteins | sample NCmetagenome_FD_207641 | JGI IMG/M metagenome (GOLD analysis project Ga0310810, IMG submission 207641) | Soil microbial communities from experimental microcosm in Duke University, North Carolina, United States - NC | ecosystem: Engineered > Artificial ecosystem > Soil microcosm > Unclassified ...
GCCGATCGATGCGTTCGGCGTCATCCACTGTCTGGCCGTAATGCGTCGTCTGACCTTCGCGGTAGAAATTCCGTTCGCGCACGACGTCTGCGGGGATTGAGAGTCGCTGCGCCGCCTGCGCCAGGATATCTTCGATGGCGACCATCGCCTGCGGACCACCGAAGCCGCGGAACGCAGTCTGCGACGTCTTGTGCGTGCGGCAGACGCGACCCGTCGCTTCCACGTTGGGCAGGTAATACGAGTTGTCGCAGTGGAACAGCGACCGCCACATGATCGGCTCCGACAGATCGAGGCTCCACCCACCGTCGGAGAAGAATGCGATGCGGAGCGCTTCGATCTGCCCGTTCGACGAAAAACCTGCGGAATAGCGAACCAGATAGGGATGACGCTTGCCGGTCAGCGCCATGTCGAGCTCGCGCGTCAGGCGCACGCGCAGCGGACGCCCCGTCTTCCAGGCGCCAAGAGCGGCGACAGCGGCCCACGCATTGGCCTGCACTTCCTTACCGCCAAAAGCGCCGCCCATGCGGATGCACTCGACGGTCACATCCTTCCGCGTCAGGCCGAGCACCCGCGCGATGACCTCCTGCGTTTCAGACGGATGCTGCGTCGACGACTGCGCAACGACCCCACCCGTTTCGTCGATCCACGCGATGGCCGCCTGCGTTTCCAGGTAGAAGTGCTCCTGTCCGCCGATCGACAGCTCGCCATCGATGCGCAGCGCGCTCGCATCGAGCGCCGACATGTCGCCGCGCGACAGCCGGAACGTTTCCGTGAGGAAGCTGTTTCCGTCGATCGCTTCCTGGATCGTCAGTATGGCGGGTAGCGGTTCGTACTCGACACGTACGCGTGCCGCGCCTCGCTGCGCAGCGTCGAGCGTCTCGCCGAGGACCCATGCCACGGGTTGACGATGGAACATCACCTCGGTTGGGAAAAGAGGCTCGTCATGGCGGGATGGTCCCGTGTCGCCGTCACCCGGTGTGTCTGCCGCCGTCAGCGTCGTGACGACTCCCGGCTCGTCGAGCGCAGGCGCGGCATCCAGGGCGAGCACCCGCGCGTGCGGGTGCGGCGCCGTCACGGGCCACGCATGCAGCAGGTTGGGGAAGCGCGAGAGCAGGTCGTCGGTGTATATCGCGCTGCCAGTAACGTGACCCCGCGCGCTTTCGTGTGGGACCGCCTTACCTGCGATCGCCATGGCCCCACTCCCACCAGAACTTCTCGATCAGGCTTTTCGACACCTCGCGGCGGTACTCCCTGGTGCCGCGATGATCGCTCATCGGCGCAAGTACGCGATCGAGTACCTCCTGCACTCGTTCCACCACGCTCTCGTTCCACGCCTGCCCGAGGATCGCCCGCTCGGCATCGGCGATGAGGACGGGCGACGCGGCCACACCACCGAAGGCAAACCGCGCGCGGCGCACACGTCCCGCGCGATCTCGATCGATCGCCATCGCGGCAGCAACCGTGCTGATGTCGTCGAGTCGGCGCTTGGCCACCTTATAGAAGCGGAGGAATTCCGGCAGCGGCTTGGGGATCTCGACGGTGGCCAGAATCTCTCCCCGCTGCAGCACGGTTCGCCGGTAGCCGGTGAAGAACGATGAGAGCTGCTGCACGCGATGACCGCCGCCGCCCACGATATGGAGCGAGGCATCGAGGGCGAGCAGCAGCGGCGCCGCATCGCCGATTGGCGACGCGGTTGCGAGGTTGCCGCCAAGCGTCGCGCGATTGCGTATCGGCGGGGAAGCGAACAGATCGAGCCACTCGTGCACGACTCGAGGCGCCCCGCGCCACCGCTTTCCAATCTCCGTCAGCGGAACCGCAGCACCAATGCGGATGCTCGTATCGGTTTCAGAACACTCGTGCAGCTCGCGCACGGCCTCGAGGCTGACAAGATGCGGCCAGCGCTTCAGACGCAGGTTCGATTCCACGGCGATATCGGTGCAGCCCGCTGCGAGCGTTGCGCCGGGATTCGACTGCAACGCCGCCAGGCACCCGGCCATGCTCGTCGGCCTGTCAAATCCGTCGATGCGGATCTCGTCGAGCTGTGGTGCGGGACGGTCCATCCGGTCGCGAAACGACCCGCGCGGCGCCTTCGTAACGGCGAGCGCCGCGTCCCGGATGGGCCGATAGCCGGTGCATCGGCACAGGTTTCCGGCCATCGCCAGCGGATTGCATGCGCCCACGCGATCGCGCCGGTGCTGCTCGGCGAACAGACTCATTACGAAACCGGGCGTGCAGTAGCCGCACTGCGAGCCGCCGGCCGCCGCCATCGCCGCCTGCACCTCCGACAGCTCGCCATGCTCAGCCAGCGACTCGACCGTGTAGAACTCGCGGTCCGCTGCCGTCGGCAGAAACATCAGGCAGCTGTTGACGACACGGTGCGCGCTGCCGCCGTCCTCGTCGGCAACCATGGTCACCGCGCAGGCGCCGCACTCGCCCTCGGCGCACCCCTCTTTCGCGCCCGTCAGGCCTTCTGCCCGGATGAAATCGAGGAGCGTCATCTGCGGAGCGACGTCGCTGATGTTCACGCGGCGGCCGTTGAGCAGCAGGGACAATGCCATAAAGAAAAAGGCCGGACTCCCTGGGGAGACCGGCCTTCTATCATCCCGCGTTTTAGCGCGGCGGCTACTCTTTCTTCTTGATGGTGATCTTCTTCAGTGCATCCGCATCCATCGGCAGATCGCCGTCGAACGCCACCTCGTTGGTCTTCAGGATGTAGGCAATGATGTCCACATATTCCTGCCGCATCAGCGCGCCCGGGTTGTCCTCCGGCATCGTGGTACGGACCTGCTCAACGAGATTGTTCGCGCTGTACGTCTCCCAGTTCATCCAGAACTGGTCACCGGTCAGCGGCGGCGTCTCGGTCGATCCCTTCAGGTTCTCCATGTGGCAGCTGGCGCACTTGTCGTTGTAGAGGGTTTTTCCGCGCGTCTGCTGATCGCCGCCCGCGGCCGCGCCGCCCTGAGCGGAGAGACTTACCAGCGCCGAGCACCAGACGACAAGACCTGCGACTGCGAGAAATCGGAATCGGTTCATTTGGTCCCCCGTTGCGTTGAAGACGACGGATTGTAGCTGAAGACGTAGACGGCGCCGGCTTCTTTCACGGAATTGTCGGCCTGGTTGCCGTTGATGCCCTTCGCGCCGCTGTCCTCGCCGCGCGCGCCGACGGCCATCGTACGGCCGTCGCGGCTGAGGGCAACCGAGCTGCCGAATTCGTCGAACGCTTCGTTGTTCGAGCTCTTCACATAGGCGCGCTGCGTCCATGTCGTGCCGGTGCGGGTGAAGAAGTAGACGGCGCCGGCTTCCTGCGCGGAATCATCATCCTGCTTGCCGTTGATCCCCTGCGCTGCGCTGTCTTCGAGCTGCGCCGCCACGGCCAGCGTGTTGCCGTCGCCGCTCAACTGCAGCCGCGAACCGAACCAATCTTCCTTTCCGGTGTTCGACGCCTTGATGAACGCCTGCTGCGCCCACTGCGTGCCGTTGCGGATGAAGACGGCAACCGCGCCGACGGACGTATCCGAGGGCTGATCGTTGTCGCACGCGTTCGAAGGATTGACCCCGGTCGAAAAGCAATCCTCGTCGAGAATGCCGCCGGCGATGGTATTGCCATCGTCGCTGATCGACACGACGACTCCGAGCGAGTCGCCGCCCTCCGCGTTCGACGCCTTGAGATACGCCTGCAGCGCCCACGTTCCGGCCGAGCGGGTGTAGACGTAGATGGCGCCTGTGCCGTTGCGTCCCGGCGTGAATGGACCCTCGGGGCCACGGATCACGCGTGATATGCCGCCCTCGTCAAACGCGCTCACCGCGAACGTGTTGCCGTCGGCGCTCAGCGCGACCGAATAGCCGAACTGGACGTTCGGTGCGGTGTTCGGCGCCTTCACGTACGCCTGCTGCGTCCACGTCGTGCCGTTGCGTACGTAAAGATACGCGGCACCAGCGGACTGCATCGAGTTGTCGTTCTGATCGCCGTTGATGCCTTTCGCGCCGCTGTCTTCCGCGTTGGCGCCCACGGCCAGCGTGTTGCCATCGTCGCTCAGCGACACGGAGAAGCCGAACTGATCGCCATCGCCGAAGTTACCGTCCGTTCCAGCCTCACCGGTGTTCGAGGCCTTGATGTAGGCCTGCTGCGACCAGGTGGTGCCGCGACGCGTGAACACGTACACCGCGCCGGCCTGGGGAATTGAATCGTCGTTCTGATTGCCGTTGATTCCTTTGCTGGCGCTCGCTTCGAAGTACGCCGACACGGCCATGGTGTTGCCATCGGCGCTCAACGTCACCACATGACCGAATTCCGCGGCCGCCTGCGGATTCGAGGGCTTGATGTAGGCCTGCTGCGCCCACGCGCCGCCGACGTTCGGGCGGGTGTAGACGTAGACAGCCCCCGCGCTGTACACCGACGTGTCGTTCTGATCGCCGTTGATGCCTTTCGCGCCGCTGCCCTCGTTCGGCGCGCCGACGGCGAGCGTTAGCCCATTGCCGCTCACGGCAACCGAATCGCCGAGCAGCGTGCCGCCGTTGCCGAAGTGATCACCCATGTGCGGATTCGACGCCTTGATGTACGCCGTCTGTCGCAAACCCGTCGCGTTCGCGCCCGTCGCACCCGAAGAGCTCGACTGCGCATTGATCCGTACGCTCATCCCTGCGGCCACCACTACGACCAGGGCGGCCAGGTGTCTCCCTCTCATCAATGTCTCCCTATTTCTTCGGCGGCGCGACCGGCGCCGGCTTGTTGAATCGCGACGCTTCGACGTTCACGTTCGCCCGGATTTGCGTCAGCTCGAACGTATCGCGACCGTCGAGGCCCGTCTGCGTGTACTTGAACGGCATCTTCACGCCGTTGACGTCGCGGTAATCCGCATAGTCCACCTGCACCGGAAGCTTGCCGACCGGCGAATCGGTGTAGCGGATGGAGCGCGTCAGCAGCCCCGTCTTCTGATCGAAATAGAGCGAGACGATGATGCCGTCGGACGTGTTGCCCTGGACGACATCCACGTCCTGATCGTCGATCGTCGTCGGCGTGCCGACGCGCCAGCGCGGCGCAATCGCTTTCACCTGCGCCGGGAAGAAGAGCATCGCGTCGATCTTCGCGCCCGCGAGCTCCTGGCCCGCCAGTGTCAGCACGTCTACCGGACGCAGCGGCGCGGCGTACCACGCGTTGGTGCCGTTGAGTGTCGTCGTCGCCGGCCCATTGCTCGTGTGCACGATCGTCGTGCGCTGCAGCGGATTCGCCTTCGCGTAAATCTCTGACTGACGTTTGTCCACCGATTCAGGACCGTAGCCGACGTTCGTGCCCGTTGCGGTGTAGCTCGTCAGCGCCGCGGCTTTCTCGGCGCCGCCGACGGCCTGCAGGTATTTGTTGAAGACCGCGTCGGGCATGGGCGAGAGCGGATTTTGCACCACGATTGCGTTCGGATCGGCGGGCTGCAGCGGACCGTACTGGATGGCGAAGTCCGGCACCGTCCGCGGCGCATCCTGCCCGCGATGGCACGAGTAGCACGTCACCATCTGGCGGCCGCCGAAGTTGTCCGCGTTGATCTTCTGCATCATCTGGATCATCTGGCGCGCGCGGCGCTTGCGCGCGTTGTCGGCGGCAAAGCCGCTCCAGTCGCGGTCATCGGCCATGTGGCAGTCTTCGCACGACATGCCGAGCGAGGCCGAGAAAAAGCCCATCGTCGCCATGAACTGATCGACGGGTATGCCCTTCATGACCTGTACGTTCTTGAATACCTGATCGGAGAGCAGCGGCCCGTTGGCCGGCTGCTGCGCTTTGAGGATCGCGGTCCCCACCAGACACGCGAACAGTGCCGCCACGGCAACTGTCGTCTTCATCGATTCCTCCACGACGGAAAAAAAAGGGCCGCGAGATCGCGGCCCTGATGTCTTCACCGAAGAATGACCTCCCGCGTGCTTACTGGGCAGCCGGCGCCGGCTGGCCGAAATTCGCGGTGCGGTAAATTTCCTTGCCCGAGTCGGTGAGCGTGATCTGCGAGCGCTCCGTGAGATTCATATACGGGTCGCCGCTCTTGACCACCCGGCCGATGAGCGTGATGGGCATGCCCGGCTTCACCGTTTGCGGGCTCCAACCGAACTGCTTGATCAACTGCTGCGGGCCGCCGAGCTCCGCGGTCCACCGGGTTGTCTTCCCGCTCGCATCCGGCACGTCAAAGATGATCAGCGCGTGAGGATTGACCATGACGAGCTGCACGACAGTGCCCTTCAGCGTGACGGTCTCTTCGTTGTAACGACCCGCATCGCCGTGATGCGCCCATGCGGAGCCCGGGATCAGGCTAGCGACGGCCAACGCGACCGCGCACAGAACAGTCTTCTTCATGGCGACAATACCTCTCAGCAAATAGACGGAGACGAGGACTTGGAAGTTTCTCATCCCCGTAAATGTCTGTCAATTATGGCTGATTTGCGTTAGTCTCCCGGCCGTCTCACGAATCGGAGGGCTATATGAGGCTATTTCTCGCGGCGGTCACTCTGGTGCTGGCAGCCGCTCCCGCCTCGGCGCAGTGGCTCGACCGGAAGACCCCTGGAATTCCGCGGACCGCCGATGGCAAGCCAAACCTCGCTGCGCCCGCGCCGCACGGGCCTGACGGAAAGATTGACCTGACAGGCGTGTGGAATGGGCCCGTGCCCGAGCTCCTGCTCGATCCCGCCAACGAAAAGCCGACGACTCACGCCACCGTCCTCAAGCGTCAAGCGGAGTATTGGAAGACGCGTCCGTCGTATCAATGTTTGCCGAGCGGACCCGAGGCGGACAGATCCGCGGGATGGAAGCGCATCCTGCAGACGCCTGCTGCGATTGCGATCCTGAACGACGACCTCACCTATCGGTTGATTTTCATGGATGGCCGTCAGCTGGAGAAGGATCCGGCTCCGAGCTGGCAGGGTTACTCAGTCGGCCGCTGGGAAGGGGACACGCTGGTCGTGGAGAGCAACGGCTACAACGACAAGACGTGGCTGAGCCGCTACGGACAGCCCCATACCGAGGCCCTACGTGTGACGGAGCGATGGCGGCGGGCGGATCTCGGCCACTTGCACGTGGAGGTGACCTTCACCGATCCCGATGCGTACGTGAAGCCCTGGAGCTTCACGACGGATATGGCGCTGGCCGCTGACACCGAGATGATCGAGGCGGTGTGTGAACAAACGAGCGACCGCTGGGACGGAACCGTGTCGGATGCGACCGGCGCGGGAATCGTCGTTCCGCGCGAGGTGCTGGCGAAGTACGTCGGCGTCTACAACGGGTTGTACGGGGGGAGAAAGCGCACGATTGAGGTGCTTTTCTCGGGCGACCAACTGGTCGCGAAGATCACGGGCGGCGCCGGCATCGACGGCGGCGAGATGCGGCCACTCATCCCGCGCTCGCAAACGATGTTCGAAGGTGTGGGGATCGGCTACAAGTTCGTCGTCAACGACAAGGGTGAAGCGACCGACGTCGTGGAGATTCACATCTCCGGTGACGAGACGTTCCGGCGACAGCGGTAGCTGGACGGTTCCTGCTTTACTTCGCGCGGCCGGTGAACCCCTGCGCGAGCATGTCTACTTTGTAGAGCGATCCAGCGCCGCCCACGTAGAGCGTCTTCTTGCCCGGCCCGCTGAATGCCAGGTTCTGACAATCCGCGGGCGGACACTTCACGGGGATGGTGCCGAGGTGACGCCCTTGCGGGCTGAGGACCTCGACGCCGCCCCCGGTCGCGACGTATAGCCGGCCGTCGTTGTCGATCGTCATGCCGTCGGCGAAGCTCTTGACGCCGCCAAGGCCGTTGTCCCGCGTGCTCCGGCCCGTCACCGTGCCGAATGTGCGTCGATTGCGCACAAGGCCGTCTGGCTGAATGTTCCACGCGATCACGTCTGCGCCGTTCGAGTCATCGACATACAACATCTTCTCGTCGCGGGAGAGCTGAATGCCGTTCGGACGGATTAGCTTGTCCTCGATCTTGATGGGTCGTCCACCCGGCGGCAGATAGTAGACCGCGGGCGGCAGCCGCGGCCCGAGCGGCGCGCCGCGCCGCTTCACCAGGTCTGCGGCCTGATCCACCGTGAGGCCCGGATCCGTGAAGTAGACGCCGCCATTTCGCGCGACGATCAGATCGTTGGGTCGGCTGAACGGCTTGCCTTCGAAGTTGTCCGCGAGCACCATCTCGCTGCCCACCGGATAGATCACGCCGATCCGCGTCGAACCATCCCACGCCTGCGCGGAGATCAAACGTCCACGACTGTCCTGCGTGACGCCGTGCGATTCGTTGGAGTTCGCGACGAGCACCGCGACCTGGTTGGTCGCGGTGTTCATCCGGTGAATCCGGCGCTCGTTCGGTTCCGTGAATACGAGCGATCCGTCCATCAGGCCGATCGGATCGTCAAGGCCGTTGTATCCCGTGAGGATCCGTACGATCGGCGTGCCGCCCTTGACGACGCCAGGGATGTCGGTTGCGACGCTGACGGACGCCACCTGCAACGACAGCGCGCTCAACGCAATGGCGATTGCTGGCCTCATCATGTGCAGGCGACCGAGGGCATAATTTGTCGAGGAACGCGCGGATTGTAGCGCAGACGACGACATGAAACGGATTCTTGTCACGGGCGCGACCGGCAACGTTGGTCGCGAGGTCGTCAAACAGCTGCGCGCCTCCGGGTGTCCAGTTCGTGCGATGAGCAGGACCCCGCAATCGGCCGGATTGCCGTCAGACGTCGAGGTGGCCGGTGGTGACCTGACTGCGCCCGAAACGCTTGATGGTGCTCTCGACGGTATCGATGCAGTCCTGCTCGTCTGGATGGCCGGTCTCGCACCCGCGGCCGCGGCGGTCGAGCGCATCGCGCGTCACGCCGGACGCATCGTATTCGTCACCTCTCCTCACAAGACGCCCCACCCGTTCTTCCAGCAGCCGAATGGACTGCGGCTGATCCATGCCGGCGTCGAAGCGCTCGTTCAGAAGACCGCGGTGGAGTGGACATTCCTGCGCCCGGGTGCGTTTGCGCTGAACTGCAGGAACTGGTGGGCGCCGCAGATCCGGCAGGACGACGTCGTCCGATGGTTTTATGGCGACGCCGAAACCGCGCCGGTGCATGAGGCCGACATTGCAGCCGTCGCGGTTCGCGCGTTGCGAGACGAAGGGCACGACCGAAAGGAGTACGTGCTCACGGGGCCAGAGTCATTGACGCAGCGCGAGCAGGTGCACATCATCGGCAACGCCATCGGCCGCTCGTTGTCTTTCGAAGAGTTGCCACCGGACGCGGCGCGTCAACAGCTGCTGTCGATGTGGCCTGCGCCGGTTGCGGACATGCTGTTGAGCGCGTATGCGGCCGCGGTTGGGCAACCCGCATTTGTGACGTCCACGATCGCGGAGCTCACCGGCAACCCGGCGGCGAGCTTCGAGCAGTGGACGACCGATCACGCCGAAGATTTCAAAGGCCAGCTCGCCAATTGACCCCGGACGGCCGTGGAGGCGCCCGTTGTGGCTGCGGATATACCGTGCATCGCGACATCAAACCATCAAACGTGCTGGTCACCAGCAGTGGCCCGGTAAAACTTCTCGACTTCGGTATCGGCAAGCTGATCGACCATGATGGAGCCGGCGGCCCGACGAACCTGACACGCGACAGCGGCGCCGGCCTTACGCCCGACTACGCCGGCACCGGAGCAGCTTACGGGTGGCGCTGTGTCAGCAGCCACCGACGTTTACGCGCTTGGCGTTCTGCTGTTCGCTCTGCTCACGCACCGGCACCCGGCGGGCGAGGATCGATCGGCGGCCGATCTCGTGACGCAGGTCGTCCACAACGAGCCGCCGCGCGCATCCGCGGTCGTCGCGGACGAGAAACTCCGGCGCGCGCTGCGCGGCGATCTCGACACGATTCTGGCAAAGGCGCTCAAGAAGCATCCGTCCGATCGGTATGTCTCGGCTGCGGCGGGATCGAACTCTCATGCCTCCAATGGATTCCAAGGTGCCACGGTTGCCGGCGATGCCGCAGGTGCCGTGGCGCATTGCCCGCTATTGCCCCGCGCCTGAGCAGTAGCGCGCCAAGATTTGTCTGCAGCCTATTGTTCGATTGAAACGCGAGAGGCGGGACTCGAACCTACTACGACCTCCCTGGTTCATAGCAGTAGATCTCCGTCGCGGACCATCTTCTAAGCGGGTTTCTCACAAGCTGCGTCGCATGCTACGACTGACGACATCCTGGCGCGCACGCTCCTGCTGCTGGCGCGCTAGGGCAGGACACCAGCCGCAGACCGGGTTCGGACGGTGCCGGGCTCGCTCAGCGGCCGATGGCGAACGTCTGCGAGGCGGCGAGCGATGCCAGCTGCAAGCGGATTCTCGCGGATCGTTTCTCCTCGTCCGGGACGTTGCCCGGCAACGGAGTGGCGGCGCCGTAGTAGGCGATCAGGTTGGCCCGCAGTGCCGCCGGTACACCGACGAAATCGTGTGCGGCGAGCTTGCCGAGGAGATCGTCATAGGTCGCATCCGCCAGCGAATACTCTCCGCGGACGGTCAATTGCCCCGTGTCGAAATCGGTGTTGGGCAACTGCAGGCGGCCGGCACGCGAGCCATCGAGCGACTCGCGGAAACGCTCGCGGGTTTCGGTGAAGCTCGCCAGAAAGAGACGCTCGGCTGCCGCGGTCGGGACCGAGAACCCGAGCGATCGGAACGGACCAATCTTCGGCACGATGCGGTACACGGCGCCAAGGACGCGCGCGAAGCCGTGCGGCTTCGCGTAGTCGGCGCCGAACTCTTTGTCGTAGTCCTTGCGGTGCAGGTTGAAGACGAACGTCTGGCGCTGCATGGTCGGCGCGACGTTCAGAATCTCGCCGCGTTTCTTGCTCCAGGCCACCTTCGTCATCTCTGGAATGGTGGTCGCGATGGCATGGCGGTAGGTCGCGATCGCCAGGTCCTCGCTGAAGAAAACATCCTTCATCTCGATCCCGTAGGTCTCGCGGAACGCGCGTTCGAGCGCCGGCTTCGCGACCTGGAAGCCGATGTAACTGTGGTACGCCGCCGGCGCATACGCGCCCGCGGCGACCTGCACCACGTCGAAAGAGAATTCGACCAGGACATGACTCTTCGGCGACTGCGCGTAGGTGACCGCGTTGCCGAACCTCGCCTGCAGCTTCGGATACATCAGCGGCACCGCACGGTTCACGGCCAGCGGATGCCCGTTGTTGTCCGCCGCATAGTGGCCGAGCGCACCGAGCGCGAAGGCGTACTCGTCGACGTCCTGCGCCTCGTCGATCAGCGCTGTCACGAAATCGCCCGTGCGGACGTAGTGCAGAAGGTTGCTGAAGAAGTGGCTGCCGAATGGGTAGTAGCCAAGGTCCTGGATCACGCATCCGCCGTACGCGTAGGCGCGCGCGTCGAGCAGTTCTTCCGGCGTGGTCCCTGGAAAGCGCGCCAGCAGCATCGTGCTGATGGTGCTGTCCCAGAGCGCATCGATGTTGGCCTCGTGGGCCAGCACGGAATACGCCGCGGCAGGCCGTGCCGCACAGAACGCCATCGCGGCAGCCAGAGCGATGACCACGATGTTGGCAACGAGCGCTGACCCGGCGCGCGATCTCATGATTCAGACGTCAGCCGGCTGGTGAGCAGCACGGCGGCGGCGCGATGCGTGGCGTCTCCGCCGCGCCATTCGACGATGTGGCGATACACCACCGAGAGAATCCCCACGACTGGAACCGCGAGGAACATTCCCGCAACGCCGGTCAGGTTGTTGACGACGCGTCGGACACCTTCGGTCTCTCTCGCCACCAGCCCTGCCCTCGCGCGGCCGGCCGGGGTGACGACCGTACCCGTGAGCGTCACGATATGGGCGTTCGTGTCGACATTGATGTTGCTCTCTTTCAGCGTGGCCTCGTTGACGAAGCGCGCACTACCCGCGAGGTGATCCACGCGTCGGACATGACCTCGCCGGTCTTGCCGACACCGTCCTTGGTCTTGTTCCCGACGACTTTCGCGCCCTTGACGACGCCGTCGGACAATGCTCCAGGCTCCAGCACCGCGAAGATCACGATGACGTTCAATATGGTTTTCGTACGTGATCTCCTGATCGGTAAACTCCGAGCAGGACCATCCTAGGCACGCAGACGTTGTGCGTCTGTTCTGTTGTGAACAGCGTCGTTCGCCGTCGAAGGGTGTCGCCGCGGACAGGGCCTCGTCCGCAGCGTCCATGAACAACTCGGAGCCGCCTATGGCTCTTCGTGGCCGCGTTCGCCCCTCTTCCCGGCGAGCGCAGGTACCCGCGCGGCGCATCCGATCGCGCAAGGCATCCGGTCGAGAATCAGATTCGTCCTCGTATCGATCAGGATCAGCGCGCGCCCCAGAAAACGATACTGGAAGTCATCAGGAAGCCTCGGTAGGACAGCGAGGATGCCAGCCGGCATGCTGGCCAGCGGTTTCCCTGTCGGGTAGGCGCGGTTAATGCGACGCGACACGTCTCCCGGATTGTCGTTCATGATGGCCGCCATCGTGGCGGGGCTCGTCTCAACGAGCAGGACGTTCCGGAACTCCGCACTGATGGTCGATGTAAAAATGTCGCCTTGTCTGGCTCCGGTGCGCGCAACACGAATCCTTTTCGCCAACGCGCGCTGCGCCATCAAGATCTCTCCTGGATGGTCTGTCACGGTTAGGACAGGCAATCCCTTCTCGAGGCTGCTCCGAAGTTCGACATAATTCGAAACGCGTTCGCTGAAGTCAGCCGCGATGACACCCCACGCCTGCACCCTGAACACCGCGTTGTCCGGCCGGTCGTGTATCGTCGGCGCCTGAGCATAGACTACGGACGCGCACGAGACCATCACGGCGATGGCATGCGAGATCTGCTGCGCTCGAGTGGTCATCCCCCATGGTGACGCGAACCAGGCGTGCCGCCTGTTCTGTTTCGCACAACCATCCGCTACCCGAATGCCCGAGATCGCCATGTGCGGTAATGAACAGCGACGGCGCAGCGTTCGCGTTAGTGAAGGCGAAGCTGGTTCTTGGAATCGCTGCCGGCTTGATGGTCGCTCTGCTGGGCGGTCGGCCGAAACGATGAGGTCGCACGAGTAGGGATGGCGCTGGCCAGCATCGAAGACGCGCAGCGCATTGCGGGGGACGCCTAGAGCGCGATCATGGCCGTCAGATCCTTTTGAGCGTTCATCGTCGGCGGCAAACGCATTGCCGTGCGCGGGTACCTGAATGATGCCGGGCGAGTGGTTGTCGACACGCAGAAGTAGCCGCGCGTAATCCGCACGGCATAAGCACGCGGAATGCCGCGAGTTCCTTCGCAGCAGATTTGGGTTCACTCAGGTTGGTGGCCGCCCAGTGTGCGAGGGGCGGGAGGGTGGAAATGGCACCCACGTGGCCAACGCGGGCGCAATTTTCAACGAGTTAGAGGCCGAACACGGGGCGACGAAAATACTGATCGCCTGCTGAGAACCCACGACGCCAACTGAGTTATTGAAAACAATGGATTGAGTTTGGCGGAGAGGGTGGGATTCGAACCCACGTGCCGGTTACCCGACAAGACGCTTTCGAGGCGCCCCCGTTACGACCACTTCGGTACCTCTCCGGTGGACGTCGATACGGCGAACACAACATTATAACCGGCGCTTTTCGCGGAAGAACTCCTGGACGAGCTCTCGCGCGGCTCCCTCCCTTACCCCGCCGTTCGCCGCGAACCGGTGATTGAGGCCGGGAATCTCCATGGCCCGCACTGTGGAGATCAGCGCTCCGGTCTTTGGTTCGAGCGCGCCGTAAATCACCTCACGGACGCGCGCATGGATGAGCGCGCCGACGCACATGAGGCACGGCTCGAGCGTGACATAGACCTCCGCATTCGGCAGCCGATAATTGCCGACGTGCCGCGCGGCGTCGCGCAGGACCAGCACTTCTGCGTGGGCCGTGGGATCGCACGCAGAGATCGGCTGGTTGTAGCCGCGCGCGACGATCTCACCGTCGATCACCAGCACCGCGCCGATCGGCACCTCACCCGCCGACAGCGCGAGACGCGCCTGCTCGAGCGCCGCGTCCATGAACGCCTCGCGCGACATGCCGCGACGGTACTACAGTCCTGACCCTACAGTAAGGACGGTACCGTGGTTGTTATAGTCAAGAGAGATGTTCACACCCGGGGCGCGCGCAGCGCAGGACGACGAGAGCGCCCTGCATGCGCTCGGTGATTTCACCGCCAATGCCCGCCTCCTTCTGCTCTCGCTCGTGGCCATACCGATCGGGATCATCAGCGCCTACGTCGCAGTGGCGCTCCTGGCCCTGATTTCATTTTTCACCAACGTCTTTTTTTTCCATCGCTTCAGTTTCGCAGCAGCGTCCCCGGCGATGCATACGCTCGGGCCATGGGTCGTGCTCGCGCCGATCGTCGGCGGGCTCATCATCGGCTTCATGGCTCGTTATGGGTCGGAGCGGATCCGGGGGCATGGCATCCCCGAAGCGATCGAATCGATCCTTATCAACGGCAGCCGCGTCGAACCGAAGCTCGCGGTCCTGAAACCCCTCTCATCAGCGATCTCGATCGGATCCGGCGGCCCGTTCGGCGCCGAAGGACCGATCATCATGACCGGCGGCGCGTTCGGATCGCTTATCGCGCAGTTCCTTCATCTGTCCAGCGCCGAGCGCAAGACGCTGCTCGTCGCCGGCGCGGCGGCCGGCATGTCCGCGACCTTCGCGGCGCCGCTCGCCTCGGTGCTGCTCGCCGTCGAACTGCTGCTCTTCGAGTGGAAGCCGCGCAGCTTCGTGCCGGTGGCGATGGCGAGCGCGACCGCCGCAGCCGCGCGGCGCTACCTGCTTGGCCTCGGACCTCTGTTCCCCGTGCACCAGCATCCGCTCTTCATCGGACCAAGCGGACTTGCCGGCTGCGTCGTCGTCGGCCTGGGTGCAGGCGCGCTGTCCGCGCTCATGACGCTCGCCGTGTACGCGTGCGAAGACCTGTTCCAGAAGCGCATGCCCATTCACTGGATGTGGTGGCCGGCTATCGGCGGCCTCGGCATCGGTCTCGGCGGTCTGCTGTTTCCCCAGGCCCTGGGCGTCGGCTACGACACTATCGGATCGCTGCTGCAGGGCGACGTGCCGCGCACGACGCTGCTCGGCATCCTGCTAGTCAAGTCGTCGATTTGGGCGTTCGCGCTCGGCTCGGGAACGTCGGGCGGCGTGCTGGCACCGCTGCTGATGATGGGCGGCGCGCTTGGCGGCGTCGAAGGCGCGTTTTTGCCGAATCTCGGTCCCGGCTTCTGGCCGCTCGTCAGCATGGGCGCGATCCTCGGCGGCACCATGCGCTCGCCATTCACGGGCATCGTCTTCGCCATCGAGCTGACGCACGATCTGAACATGATGCTGCCGCTGGTGGTCGCCGTGACCATCGCACACGCATTCACGGTGTTGACGCTGCGGCGATCGATCCTCACGGAGAAAGTGAGCCGGCGCGGCTATCACCTCACGCGCGAATATTCGATCGATCCGCTCGAGATTCTCTTCGTGCGGGAGGTCGTCCGCACCAACGTTGTGGCGCTCTCCGCATCGATGACGCTCGATCACACGCGCGCGGTCATCGGCGAATCGCCGCGCCCGCGCCGCCGGCAGCGTCTCTATCCTGTCGTCGACACCGATCAACGTCTCCTCGGCGTGGTCGCGCGCGGTCATCTTGAACATTCCATCCAGAACGCTCCGTCTTCGATGCGGATTGGCGACATTGCGCAGACGCTCCCCGTCGTCGCCTACCCTGATGAGCCGCTGCGGGCGGTCGTGCACCGCATGGCATCCACCGGCCTGACGCGATTTCCCGTTGTCGAGCGCGGACCGGAGCGGAAGCTTATTGGAATGATCGGATTGTCGGACTTGCTTGCGGGCCGTACTCGCACGCTGGAGGCAGAGCATCGTCGAGAAAGAGTGTTCTCACTGACGCGCGGGAAGAAGGCCAGTTAGGCTAGCGGCTGAAGACGACGCGCAGGTCGCGAGTGCCGGTCGTAGAGCGCGGCTCCTGCTGATCGCGCGTCCGCTGCTCGGTGCGCAGTGCGGCGTTCACGATGCGGCCCAGGTGCGGTGCCATCATTTCGACGAGGCGGCTCTGATCCTCGGCGAACGCCTGCGGCGCTTCCGCGTATGCGGTGAACACGCCGACGACGCGCTCGCCGTCCATCAACGGCGTGCTTAGCGCGCTTCCGAGCTTGACGCCGCGATCGTGCAGGTCGAGTGCAGCGTCTGAGTTCGAGATCGTCTGGCGGCAGGCGGCGACCCAGCCGCTGAGCCGCTCACCCACCGCAATGGACATTCCCTTCAACGCCGCCGCATGCGCGCCGGTGGCGTGCCGCGCAACCAGATAATCCGACGCGCCGTCATGGATGTAGAACACACACGTTGTCTCGGGGAGGATGCGCGACAGGTGTGCGGTCGCCAAGGCGGCTGCGTCGCCGAACGTCGCGTCGCCGCCGATGACGCGTGAGAGGCTGACGATCGCAAGCATGTCGTCTGGCGCGTCGGCGCGGATTTCCGTCGACGCCGTGGCAGGCTTAGGCGGCGCACTGGCGGAGATCGATCTGCCGATCTTGGATAACGCCTCCTGGTGAGCGACAGGTTCCATCACCTCGGCTGCGATGTCCTTATAGACACGGACAAAGGTGTCGACAACTTCCGGGTCGTACATCTTTCCCCGGCGTTCGAGCACGATCTTCATCGCCTCACCGTCGCTCAGCGCCGGGCGATACGGACGATCCGAGGTCAGCGCGTCGTAGCAGTCCACGACCGACAGAATGCGGGCGCCGATTGGAATTTCGTCGCCCCTTAGACCGCGCGGGTAGCCGCTGCCGTCCCAGTTCTCGTGGTGCGCGCGGACAATCGGTACGACCGGATACGGAAAATCGATCGACGAGAGGATGTCGGCTCCGACATCCACGTGCAGCTTCATCTGCTCGAATTCGGCGGCCGTCAGCTTGCCCGGCTTGTTCAGGATGTGCTCCGGCACCGCCAGCTTGCCCGTGTCGTGAAGCAGCGCGGCCGCCTTGATGGCTTTGATCGTCAGCTCGTCGGCGACGCCAAGCGCCTTCGCCAGACCAAGCGCGAACTTCTGCACGCGACGAATGTGATCGGATGTGACGCCGTCTTTGGCCTCGATCGCCGTGGCCAGCGTCTCGATCGTCGAGAGATACAGCCGATCGATTTTCTGCACGTGCATTTCGGCATCGGCGAGGCGGCCCAGAATCGACCGCAGCGTCAGGTGCAGCACCACCACCAGCGGCGCGACGGCCGACGCCGCCCATAACCCGGCCGAACGCATGACGATGACGAAGCAGAAAGCAGCCGATGCTGCGGCGACGTGATTCACCGCCAGCGGCCACAGGCGGCGCCAGACCGTGAGGAACGGGGCGCCGGTATCGAGCGAAATGGCCTGCGCGGTCAGCCCCGAGTTGAGGCCGAAGTAGACCGCCGTCAGCGCGATCAGCGGCAGGATGACAGCTGTCGTTTCTGTGGACGCACTGGTTGCGTAGGCGTGTCCGCCGAGCAGGTGAAACACGCCGGCGCCCGCCCACAGGGACAGCGGCGGGGCGGTGGCGTTGAACAGCAGGCGACGCAACCCGATGCCGGATTTCCGGCGCAGCGCCAGGCCGGTGCTGTCTATCGCCATGGCGATCATCGCCGGGCCCGGGCCGGCCAGCATCGCCGACGCGATGAAGAATGTGTCGGAAGCGGAAACCAGCGCGCTGAGTCCGGGAATCTTCACGGCGCAGGCGCCGGCGAGGAGACCGAGCCCCGCGAACAGCAGCGCGTTGAGCGGCGGCGGATCGGTAACGGCCGCATGCAGCGAGAACCCGATCGCAATCATCCCTAAAACGATCACGGCCCCGACATGAATGTCGAGGCCGCGAATCGCCGGGCGCCGTACTACAACCGAAGGTGTGCTCATCGACGACTGCTGGGATCGCCAGACGTGGAGTCACCCCAAACGATGTGATAGTCGTCGGTCAGGTCGTTGTCACCCCACACGATGTGCTGCCCTTCCGGAGACGTGATGTCATCACCCCAGACGATGTGATCGTCGGTCGTCCAGAAGGCGACGTCGCCGAAGAGGAGCTGTTTGGCCGGAAGCAGGCTGAGCGGATTCGTCAGGCCAATCAGGTTCAGCTTGCCCTGCTGCAGCTGCAGCGGATTGAGAATGATGCCCGGCAGCTCGAGCAGACTGAGAAGCCGGATGCCGGTGCCGTTGTACAGGTTGTCCTGCAGCTTGCCGGCGTTGTCGAAGAAGGAAACGCCGCCGCTGCGATCGAGCAGCAGATTCGTCAGCGATGTGAGGAGGTTCGCATCAGCCTGCGTCTGGCGCGACGTCCAGAAGTTCGCGTTGCCAGCGCCGGCGGCGAACACGCCCGCGTCTCGCATATATGTCGATCCGGACTGCAGCAGGAACTTGACTTGCTCTTCGCGCAGCGATGGCTGCGCCTGCAGCAGCAGCGCGGCCGCGCCGGTCACCATCGGCGCCGACATGCTCGTGCCGCTCAGGCGCAGATAGCCGTTGCTGCCGGAACCGGCGACGTGCTCGGACGGATAGTGATTGACGATATAGGAGTTGTTCGCCTCGAGCGAAATGATCTTGTTGCCGGGCGCCGCGAGATCGGGCTTCGCGTAGTTGTCCCACTTCGTCGGCCCGCGCGACGAGTACGTCGTCACGGTGTCGTCGCCGCGTAAGGCGGTGCCCCACGTGTTGGTGGCGCCGACGGTAATCGCGTACGGCGAATTGCCGGGCGAGGCAATGCCGCCGAGCACCGGCGTGCCGTCCGGCATCTTGCCGGCGTTGCCGGCCGCCGCAATCACGATGATGCCCGCATCGTAGGCACGCTTCACCGCCGCGCACAGCGGATCGAACGCGGCCGGCTCGGTCACCGCGTGGCCGAGCGACAGGTTCATGAGCTTGATGTTGTATTTCGATTTGTTGGCGATCACCCAATCGATGCCCGCGATGACATCGCTCGTCTTCCCGACGCCATCGTCGCCGAGGACGCGGACGTTCACGAGCTGCGCGCCAGGCGCGATGCCGCCGGCGTATTGCGACGTCACGCCGGCCGCGTAGTAACCCGTGCCGGTGATGATGCCCGCCACGTGCGTGCCGTGGCCGTAGTCATCGTTCGCGGTCTCGCCGGCGATCATGCTGACGCTGGCGAGAATCTTTCCGTTGAGCGCCTTGTGCGCGTAGATGCCCGAGTCGAGCACCGCAACAACGACGCCCTGACCAGTCACCGGCGAAATGCTGCCGAGGCCAAGCAAACCTCCGCTCTGGCCGGCGCGCGTCTTGTCAGCGAGCGTCGCCTGGTTCGACACCGTCATGAAGTCGCCGACCTCAAGGTCGCCCGAGAGATGCTCGACGGCGGGGTCTGCGCTGAGCGCATCGATCTGGGCCGCGGTCGCCTCGAGAACGGCCGCGTGATCGAGCACCCGTACCAGTGGAACGCCGTGTCGCGCCGCTACGGCCGCCAGATCCGCGTCGCTGCCGTGTGCGATGACGCGCACAGATTTCGTTGAATGTGCGGCCTGGAACGCCTCCAGATCTGTAGAGAGCGATGCGTGGCGGCGGACTGTGGACGCATCGCGATGAATCGACGCAACCGCGATCGCCGCGACGCACACCGTGACCGGAACAATCAGTTTTCGAAACTGCATACCTTTTCCTGTTAGGCGCGCCACCGGGCGTCGCATTGAGACAGATCGAACGTCGGAAGGACTGCAACGGACAGGCCTATCCGTGGACGACACGATCAGGTTGGTTTTTCGTGAGATTTCGCGTGGCGCCTGGCGCGTGTTCAATGATGGCGCACCAGTCGTGTGCTGCGTTGCGCCTGGCGTTGAACACGCGTGATCTGGTTTAGATCACGTCAGCCCAGAAAAAAGTTGTACGCCGGGTTGTCGGCTTCGATGGCGTACTCGTAGCCGAGGCTCTCGAGGAAGGATCGAAAAGCGGGCAGGTCGCTCTCTTCCACTTCCAGGCCCGCGAGCACACGGCCGAAGTCGGAGCCGTGGTTCCGGTAGTGAAACAGGCTGATGTTCCAACGGCCCGCAAGCGCGTCGAGAAAGTTGCCGAGCGCGCCAGGCCGCTCGGGAAATTCGAATCGGCACAACCGCTCGTTCTGCACCTCGGGAGCGTGCCCGCCGACCATGTGGCGGACATGCAGCTTCGCCATTTCGTTGTCCGTAAGATCGACGGTCTCGTAGCCACTCTTGCGCAGTTGCGCGATGAGCGCATCCGCATCCTGCCGTGACTGCGTGGCAAAGCCGACGAAGATATGCGCCTGCTGCCGGCCCGATAACCGGTAGTTGAACTCCGTCACGACACGTCGGCCGATGGCGCCGCAGAACTCGCGGAACGCCCCTTTACGCTCCGGGATGGTGACCGCGATCAGCGATTCGCGCGCTTCACCAAGCTCCGCGCGCTCCGCCACGAAGCGCAGGCGGTCGAAATTCATGTTGGCGCCCGAGAGCACCGCAACCAGTACTTCGCCTTTCGCCTGCTCGCGCTCCGCCCAGGTCTTCAAGCCTGCGGCTGCAAGCGCGCCCGCCGGCTCCATGATCGACCGCGTGTCGTCGAAGATGTCCTTGATGGCGGCGCACACCTCGTCGTTACTGACGCGGACCACTTCGTCAACCGTTTCACGTGCGATCGCAAAAGTCAGCTCGCCAACGTCGCGCACCGCGACGCCGTCGGCAAACAGCCCGACGTGCTCGAGGTGCACGCGCTTTCCTGCTTTCAGTGACTGATACATCGCGTCGGCATCTACCGGCTCGACGCCGATGACCTTCACATCCGGACGAAGCGCCTTGATGTAGCCGGCGATTCCGGCAATCAGTCCACCGCCGCCGACTGGTACGAATACCGCGGACAGATGATCCTGGCTGTGGCGCAGAATCTCCGCGCCGATCGTCCCCTGGCCCGCGATCACCAGCGGATCGTCGTACGGGTGAATAAACGTCATGCCGGTCTGCGCAGCCAGCGTGTCGCAATACGCCTTCGCCTCGCCGTAGGTGTCGCCGGATAGCACGACCTCCGCGCCCATCGCGCTCACCGCGTCCACCTTGATGCGCGGCGTCGTCTGCGGCATGACGATCGCTGCACGCAGGCCCACCTTCCGCGCGGAGAACGCAACCCCCTGGGCGTGATTCCCCGCGCTCGCGGTGATGATTCCGCGCGCCCGTTCCTCAAGCGTCAGGTGCGCAATCCGGTTGTATGCGCCGCGCAGCTTGAAGCTGAATACGGGTTGAAGGTCTTCGCGCTTGAGGAGAACGGTGTTTCCCACGCGCCGCGACAGACTTGGAGCCGGATCGAGGGGCGTCTCACGAGCCACATCGTAGACGCGGCTCGTGAGGATGTTGTGGAGAAGAGTGGTGAGCGAGGGGTTCAACCCGCCAAGTCTAATACGCGGGATCGGGGATCTGGGATCCGGGATCCGGGGACGACCGGCGCCTCGCGCGCGGCAGGAACGTGCTTGCCACAAGCTTCGTCATCAGCCACCCGGCATTGACCAGCGTATGCGGCGTGGCGACCACCTGGATGCGGCCGGCGGCAATGGCTTCGCAGATCGCCGCGGCGTTCGGCTCGGCATCTACGAGCGAATATGTCGTTCCGAGCTGCTCGAGTCGGTGCACATCCCCGTTTCCGACCATCGGCTTCCCATGACGGCGCGCCCACCGCTTTGCGAACAGGTTGAAGTTGACGCGCGGGGTGAACATCGCGTTCCACTCGACCGCGTCGAACAGATCTGCATGCTTGTTCAGAAAACCGCGAAGTGCGCTGCGCGCCGGGAAGAACGGGTGCGGTGCGATGACGAGCCCATGCTCGCGGGCTCTCAGGCGCGCTAAGTCCTCAAACGACGCGACAGCTTCCGCGCCGGAGCGAGTGAAATTGAGCAACAGCACGTGACGACCATCAATGGTGCGTTCAATCCCCGGAATCAGGATGATGCCGCGCCCGGCGGCGTAATCGCGGTAGGCGTCGACATCAAGCTGGCGGTCATGGAGGGTGATCGCCAGAGCGTCGAACCCCAGGCTCGCAGCCCGGTCGATCAGCTCATGCGTTTGGTACGAAATTCGATCAGCCGGATCCTCGGCTGTATGGGTATGAAGGTCGATCTTCAACATCGCGGGACCATATTTCATGTTTCCTGCCGGAAATCTGCGCGCGCCGAACGCCGAATCGCACGGCGGTGCCGTCTGCGGTTTTCTGCATTTCTCGGCCTACGCCGACAATTTTCGCCTGCGGACCAGTAGTTATCCAACTCGGGAGAGATAAAAACTTGATGACAAAAACTGTCGCTGCCTTGACCGCCGTGTTGATGCTGGCTGCCGTCCGGCACGGCTCGGCACAGAGTCGCACTCCATTCGTTGAGCACGCCGACACGGGAGAAATCGTTCACGTGCTGCCGACGCCGGCGGCTGTCCATTCGCCCCACGATACCCAGCCGACGATGGCGCCTGTAAGCAGCGGCGTCAGCGTCTTTCCCGCAAGCTACGGCAGCGGAAATCTCGCGTACCATGGCGGCCCGGTCATCAGCGGTGCTGCGTTCTACGCTTTGTATTGGAACAGCGCGGTCGCGAATTCCACGCAGACCTCGCTTGGATATACGTCATTGCTTGACCAGATGAATGCGTTCGTTGCCAGCTTTGGAAACGACGCGCCGTACAGCCAGTCAAAAGGCGATTTCCCCATCGTTCAGCAATACGACTCCACGATTACCAGCACTGTGCCGCTGTGGGGCTTCAAGGTCGCGTCCGAGCGAACGAAGTCCAGTATCTCGGACTCCGGCATCCGCAGCTTTATTACCGGTTTGTTCAATAGCCGCGCTGTTGCGGCAAGCAGCAACACCATCTACGGCGTGTATCTGCCTCCGGGTATGAAGGTCACGATGAGCGGCGGCGCGTCATGCTCGACCTTCTGCGGCTACCACGGGCACTTCAACTACGGGGGGGTGGACATCCGCTACGCGGTGTTCCCCTACCTGAATTGCAACGCATGCAGCCTGTCGGGATTGTCGGTTGCCGACATGATGACCATCGTCGCGAGCCACGAGATCCGCGAAGCTGTCACCGACCCACAGTTGAACGCGTGGTACGACAGCAGCGGCTACGAAGCCGACGACAAGTGCGCCTGGCACCACCTGTATCAGATGGCAGACGGCGGCTTCTGGGTGCAGCCGGAATACTCGAACGGAGACGGCAACATCTACCCGGGCGCAGGCTGCGTCGTTCCGTAAAGTCGGCGTGGTAAACCGCGCCGCGATTTGGTGTCGTGGCGTAAAGTGTTCAGGTGAGCCTGGCGACCACCTCGACAGTTCACCCGGACCAGATTTCAGGGCTGGGGCGCGATTCGCGCCCTGGCCTCTCGACCGGCGTTGGCACTGCCGAATCATCTCCGCGCGCGCTCACCACTCGCTTCGCTGATTTCTGGCTCCTCGGCGGCGCCAGTCTGCTCGTCTGGCTGGTCATGTTCGCCACGCAGGGTTTCCGTGCCGCCTGGGCGATCGATCAGCACTTCAAGAACCTGACGGTGACCACCGCGTCGCTGTCGCTGCTGGTCAACTACCCGCACTTCCTCGTGTCGTACAAGCTCGCCTACGGCCGCGGCCGCGCGTTCGTCACCGCTCACTGGTGGCAGCTAGTCGCCGTCCCCGCTTTGCTCATTGGAACGTTCGCGTACGCCTACGCCTATTATGCCGTCCCGGTTTCGCAGCTGCCGGTCGTATCGTTGCTCTCACGCGACCTCGCGCCGCTCGGCACCAACGCACGCGTCTTCTCCGGACCACGTCTCGGCGATTTGTTGTTCGGGCTCACGTTCAACGTGATGATCTTCACGGTCGGCTGGCATTACACCAAGCAGGTATTCGGCTGCATGATGGTGTACGCCTACTTCGACAAGTACAAGTTCACGCCGGCGCAGCGGACGCTGACGAAGTACGCGCTGCTCAGCATCTGGTGGCTCAATTTCGTGTCGTCCAACGTCGCCGGTGCGCAGAGCAACTTCTCTCAGTTCAAGTACTACTCTTTCGATCTGCCGGACCTTCTGGTTCCGATCACCACGTTCATCGTCTACGCCGGATTCGCGCTGGTCGCCTATGAGGTGTTCTGGAAGAACTACAAGGAACGCGGGCAGACGCCTGGAATCAATATGGTGGTCCCATTCGTAGCGCTGTACGTGTGGTGGTTGCCGATCACGCGGCAGTACGAGTTCTATTTCCTGCTGACGCCATTCTTCCACTCACTGCAGTATCTGGCCTTCGTCTACAAGATGGAGGACACACGCATCCGCGGGCTGAGGCATCCGGAAGTGCGCGGCACCATCGTCGCCTTCGGCCTCGTGCTGACCGGTTGGCTCGCATTCGAATTCATTCCCAACGAGGTCGACACTGCGCTCGGCACGTTCAACGCGTGGCAGATGTTCTTCTTCTTCACCGCCGCGATGCTGTTCATCAACATCCACCACTACTTCATCGACAACGTTCTCTGGCGCTTCAAAGACCCGGAGATCCAGAAATACCTCCTGGCCTGACCATGATCGAGTAAGCTCGTCCCCCAATTACCAGCGGACCTGACGGTCCCGGGATCGGAGGACACGATGCCTAAGTTTCTCCTGCAGGGCTCGTACACGGCCGAGGGCGCGAAAGGTGTCATGAAGGACGGCGGCACGAAGCGGCGCGCGGCCGCGCAGGCGTCCATCGAGAGCCTCGGAGGACGTCTGGAGGCGTTCTATTTCGCCTTCGGCGATACGGACGTATTCGCCATCGTGGATTTCCCGGACGCCGCTTCCGCGGCCGCGTCGTCACTGGCGCTGTCGGCCAGCGGCGCCGTTATGGGAAAGCTGACAGTGCTGATCGCCCCCGAGGAGATCGACGCGGCGACGAAGAAGTCGATTAAGTACGTCCCGCCCGGGCACTGACGCCCGCCGCGCGTGATTCTGGTTCAAGCCTGCAGGCGTTCGGCTTTCACGTCGATCCCAAGCTGCTGACACTTCTTGTAGAAGTGACTCCGCTCGAGACCGAGCGCGCGTGCGGTTTCGGCGACGTTATACCCATGCGCCTGCAGCTCGGCTAGCACCACCTCACGTTCGAACGCCGTCACACGATCGGCGAGCGGACCCCCTCCGGTAGTTCCTGTGTGTGACGCCTGGTGACCAGCCAGGATCTGACGCACTGCCGCGCCGTCGACAACATCGTCAGTCAGCAGCAGCAGGCGCTCGACGACGTTGCGCAGCTCGCGCACGTTGCCCGGCCATGAGTAGTGCGTCAGCAGATCGAATGCCTCCGGACTGAACGTGCGCGCCTTCCAGCCGTTCTGCTCCGCGACGATCGCGGCGAAGTGCTCCGCGAGAATCGGAATGTCGTCCGTGCGCTCTCGCAGCGGTGGAAGCGTAATGGGAAAGACGAAGATGCGATGGTAGAGATCCTCACGGAAGATGCCCTTGCGCACCAGCGCTTCGAGATCGCGATGCGTGGCAACGATGACGCGTGTGTTGACGACGATGGGCCGCTCGCCGCCGATGCGTTCGAGCTCGCCTTCCTGCAGCAGACGCAGCAGCTTCGCCTGCATCGCCTGCGGCATATCGCCGATCTCGTCGAGGAACAGCGTGCCGCCGTGCGCCTGCTCGAACTTTCCGAGATGACGCGTGGCGGCGCCGGTGAACGATCCCTTTTCGTGGCCGAACAATTCGGATTCGATCAGCTCTGATGGCACCGCGGCGCAGTTCAGCGTCACAAACGGCTTCTCGCGTCGGGGACTGCGCTCGTGCACAGCGCGGGCGACCAGCTCCTTGCCGGTGCCGGTCTCGCCGAGGATCGCCACGCGCGATTCGCTGTTGGCCACGCGATCGACCTGCGCCATGACGCGCCGCATGGCTTCGCTCTTCCACAACAGATCGTGGCGGCCGACGCGCCGCCGCAACTGGCGGTTCTCCTCCTCGAGCCGCGCGATCTTCAGTGCGTTCTCGACCGTGATGAGCAGCTTGTCGGATGAGATCGGCTTCTCGAGAAAGTCGACGGCGCCGAGCCGCGTGGC
>Ga0310810_10001297_pt1 | contig 25996 bp, 16 predicted proteins | sample NCmetagenome_FD_207641 | JGI IMG/M metagenome (GOLD analysis project Ga0310810, IMG submission 207641) | Soil microbial communities from experimental microcosm in Duke University, North Carolina, United States - NC | ecosystem: Engineered > Artificial ecosystem > Soil microcosm > Unclassified ...
TTTTGCGCTTTCTCCTGTCCGATCGCAGTCACCCACCACACATTGTACCCAAGCGCGGCCGCCGCGAGATGCGCCGACATCGTCGCCGCCGCCACGCTTTGCAGCAGAATGCGTTCGGCGTTTTCTTTATACATCTTGTCGAGGTCCGACCCGTCGTTGAGAACAGGGAAGGCTTTGACCCAGCGGAAGTCGCTGGCAACGACAATGAAGCCCGGCGCGGTGGCGAGCCCGCGATAGTCGGGCGTCGGAAACTTCATCTTCAGCTTGGCACGGACCGTCTGTTCTTCACGGAAATATTCCATGATCTTGTTTTTCAAACTCTGGTCGGTGACCACAATGAAATGCCACGGCTGCGCGTTTGCGCCAGAAGGCGCGTGACGCGCCGCCTCGAGGATCATGTCGTAGTGCTCACGTGGCACCACGCAATTCGGGTCGAACGCCCGCGTCGTAATCCTGTTTCTGATGACCTCCATGAGCGCATCGTATTTCGTGCGATCAGTGAAATCATTCTTGGCTGCTGACGCGACTTGCGACATGGCTTCCTCCGCCCGGCATCAATGCACAACGCTATCATTTTTGCGCGCCGCAGGACACCCGCACGCGAGCTGGCGAGCTTGCGGCCGCATCAATCAGTTCAGAAGCGCCGCAGTAATCATTGCGATGCAGGTGATCAGGCCTGCGGTCGGCACCCACAGAGGCACACGCACATGTGGCACCGTAGATTGCACTCTCTTGAGGCGCAACCACAGCAGGGAAGCGTTGACAAGTACGAAAACCAGGAGCGTCGCGATCGACGTGCTCTCGGCCAGTCGCTCCAAAGGAAATGCAAGTGCCAGCACGATGACGGAGAGGACACTAAGCGCGGTTGCCACCAGCGGAGTGCGCGTTCTTGCATGGACGCGGCCTACGAAACTCGGCAAATCGCCCTGCCGGGCCATGCCATAGATCACGCGTGACGCCATCGTCATCTGTGCAAGAATCGTATTGAGCGTTGCGACGATGGCGATCGCGCTGATCGCCGCAGGGCTGACGCCCGTCAGCGTTCGAAATACAAGACTCAATGGCGCAGACGACGCAGAAAGCCGGTCAGCGGACACCGTACTTACTGCTATCGCAGCAACCAGCACATAAAGGATGGTCGAAATCGCCAACGTTGCGGCCATGGCGCGCGGGATGTCGCGATGCGGAACCTTGGCTTCCTCGACGGCATTGGCAAGATCTTCGAAACCGATAAATGCGAAAAATGCGAGCAAGCTCGCAAAGGCTACTCCTGAAACGGCTGGCACGCCGGAAGGAAATGACAAAAATACTGCCGACAGTGGCACTTCGGCATGGAAGCCGCCCGCAATGATGGCGACAAGACCGCTGATCTCGATGAGCGTGAAAAGACTCGCAAGCACCGCGGATTCCAGAATACCCCACCCCGCCACGGCGCCGAGAAAAAGTACCACTCCAATTACAACGGTGGCCCTGGAGAGATCAGTGAATTCCTGGATATACCCCGCCGCGCCCAGGACGACCGTTGCCGAACAGACAGTCCCGACAACTATAGTAAGCAGGCCCGTCGACGTTGACAGCACCCGCGAACCAAACGCGGCTTTCACATACGCTGCTTCCGCTGCACTCACGGGATAACGCGTCGATAGCTCGGCGTAGGACGCGACCGTCAGGCCCATCACCACAGCCGCAATCACAAACGACCACGGCGCGTATAGTCCTGCGTGACCGGCCACCGTTCCGATGAGCACGTAGATGCCGGCCCCAATCGTGATGCCAGTGCCATAAAGGACCAGTAAGGGCAGTCCGAGCCGGCGTCTGAGCGTCGCCGGCACTTCAGGATGCTCAACCATATATAAATTTAACACCCTACTCGCTGATGCGATTGCTTCAGATCAAAGGAGCGCGGAGCCGCCTGTCCGCCGTTAAAAAACAAGATGCCATCCGTACCAAACAGAAAGACCGCCATCAGGCGGTCTTCCCGAAACCCGCTAAGGATTTTCTCCGCGCGCGACTAACGCAACTACAGCGCGCTGTTTACGCCAACGCATCACCGAATCGATGAAATTAGTCTAACGAGCCAAGGCGGAAGCCCTTTGACGCAGATCAAAACGATTCAAGCCCCCAAAAGCGGGGATATTCGCGTCCAAGATGGAGGAGGGCTGCGCGGCTCTCAATCGATCAGGTCGTCGGCGAGAGCGAGCAGCGTCGGCGGCAAGTGAAGGCCGAGCTGTTTTGCCGTACTGAGATTAATTGCCAGCCGGTATTTTGAAGCTTGCTCTACGGGCAGGACTGCCGGCTTGTCGCCTTTGAGGATCTTATCGATGTAGGTGGCGGCGCGCCGGGTGAGATCGGCCTGGTCCGGCGCGTAACTCATGAGACCGCCCGCCTCCACATTCTCGCGGGTCCCGAACATGCTCGGTAGCCGGTATTTGATGGCCAGCTGCGCCAAAGGCGTTCGCTCGACGCGCGTCAACGTCGAAGCGGCAACGAAAACTCCGCCGACGCGCTCCCGCGCCATCGTCGCGAACGCTCCATCGAAATCCTTGCTGGCGCGCACCGGCACCGAATGGATTTGAATCCCGAGCTTTGCGCCGGCAGCTTCAGCCGCCTGTAGCGTGGGTCGACCCGAGGCGACCGTAGAATTCCAGAACACGCCGAACCGCATCGCCTGCGGCACCGCTTCCTTCAGGATCGCCAGCGCCTTCGCGGTGAGATCGGATTGCATCACCGACATCCCGGTAATGTTGCCGCCTGGGCGCGGCAGACTCGTCACATGCCCGGTGCCGACGGGATCGGCATGGGTGGCGAACACAATTGGTATCGCCTTTGTCACTTCTTTGGCTGCCCCGACCTCCGTCGATGACGTAGCGAAAATCACATCGACCTTCATACGCACAAGCTCGGCCGCCCCCTCGCGCAATTCGTCGGCGGTCTCGGCCCAGCGGAACTCGATGGTGATGTTCTTTCCCTCGACGTACCCCAGTTCCCGCAAGCCTTCCCGCAATGCTTCCACCCGGTTAGCCGAGGCGGAGGCAGTACCGAAGCCCAGGAATCCAACCACCGGGGTCGTCGCCCGCTGCGCCCGCGCCACTCGCGGCCACCCGGCCAACGCGCCGCCCAGAAATGTGATGAAGTCGCGCCGCCTCACAACCGCCCCCGGAATTCCAGACGTCATCGTAGCGGGCGAAACCTCCACTTTGGAAGAGGATTACGCGCCCTGCGGGCCGGCTATGCGCGCGGCGGACGGCGGCGCTCGTGAAACCACGCGCGGTATTGCGACATCTTGGCGCGCTGCGCCGAGGGCGCGTGCCGCTTGCAGGTTGCGGCCTCCTGGCTGCCTTCCGGCGCGCCCCAGCGCAGCTCGACACAATCGTTGACGTTGTAGGCCATTTCCAAAGCGGTCGCGCGATCCATCACGTCCTTGAGCGCCAGCGTCCATTGCGAGCCGTCGGTGCGCGGATAGGAAAACTTGCGCGACGCAAGCTCGGAGGCGAGGACACGCTCCAGTTCGGCCTTCACATCCGCCGGACTCCTGCCGCTGGGCATCGCATAGCGCTCCGGCCGCCGCGCGACACGATCCGGAAAATGACGCACCACATCCATCGCGATCAGCAGGCGCAGATCGCGCGACGGCGTCGCGAAATCCTCCCATGCGCCGGTCGTCTCGAAAATCGCCGGCCCTTCCGGCATCGACGCTTCGCCCTTGCCGCTGTTCTGATACTTGCGGCCGTTCTCGACCGACGTGACGCGCGTCTTCACCTGCTCTTCAAGCGAGGTAATTGCTTCCATCATCGCACGCTGTGGATCGAGCGGCGCCGGCGACATCACGTCGTCCATGCGGTCGTAAAAGTCCTCGACCTTGAGATGCGACGGTTGGAGCGAAAAATCAGCGTATTCCGGATTCTTCGCGATTTCGGCATTAGTCAGACGATGCAGTGCATGGTTCCTGTCGGGCAGGATCGGGCGGAACCGCTTGAAGCCAGGGCCTCCGAGCGCGGGGTCCACCGCGTACAGGAAGTTGCCTCGCCAGAAGCGCTTGCGCGCGACGGTGCCGTCCGGCTGGCCGTCGACCGCGAGGAAGACGCCCGCGCCATCGCTGGTCTGCGGCACGCGCTTCACCAGCATCAGGATATGCCCGTAGGGATCGGCGTAAATGGTACCCGGACGCAACGTGTCCTGTGTCAGGGACACCGGATAGTAGTCGGTATTGTCGTCGATCGCGCGCGTGCGTCCCGTGCCCGAGTGCACGCCGTCGGCAACGACGCGCATATAGTTGCCGAACGATGCGGCAATGTTCCCGCCCTTCCCGGCTTCCGCATTCTGGATGCTCGTCCAGCCGAAACACGTCGGCGCGTTGCCGCCGCCGCCGCGCGAGCATTTCGAATAGCCGAAGGGCAATCCCATCTTGAAAGCGAAATAGGCGCGCAGGAAATACGGAAGATCGGCGCAATCGGGACGGAGCGCGATCTTCATTTCGTCCTCACCGAGGCCGAGGTGGTTGAAGAGGACGTTACGCGACTTGTCGCGCAACACTTCATGCAGCGCAGTCCACGACGGCGCTGCATCGAGCGGCGCGTCGAACAGCTTCTCGATCCAGGCGGAGAACAGGTTCTCCATGCCACGGTCCCACGTGTTGCGCAGTGGCCAGGCATATCCCACGGCGGCTTGCGGCCGCGGCGGCTGATCGGCGCGCACGGAGATTTCGCGGGCGACATTGCCGCAATCCGACGACGCGAGCGTCGCCCGCCATTTGCCGGCGGCAGGCGCGTTGACTTCCGCGAACCAGAAATAGGGCGGCCCGCCGAACCGCTGGCGCGATTTGACGGCAACGTTTCCGTCCGGCGTAACCAGCGACAATTCCCCGTTGAGCGGCTTCTCCGACGTGAAGACGACGCGCAAGGGGGCGCCCTTCCACGGCGCAACCGGCGAGGCCAGGACCGCGAGATTCGACTCCTCGCAGGCGCCGGACCGGCCCTGCGCCTGAGAGGCTGTGGTCGAAAAAGCGAAAAACGCTGTCGCGATCAGCAGCGAGGCCGTCGCAGGAGTCCGGCGTGGCGGCAGCAAGCGAAGCCCCCTGTCCTGAATCGTCCCTGGGCCGCAGGGTAACAAAATTGCGGTCCCCTTGGCCAACCAATCCACTGCCGGATTTCGGTGAAATTAGGGAGATATCGCCGCAGCTTTCGGTGGAACTGCCCTGTTAGCCCGGGCAGCGGCAAGAAATGGCTAACCATCCGCTTTCACGCGTTGCTTATAGGGTCCGGCCTATTGTGCGGGGCCTTTCATGAAAACGTTTCAGCCCGCACGACCGACCCAAGTCAGATCAAAGCCATGGCCCGCTCATCGTCGGAGTCGATCCCCGTCGCGCGCAGCGAAAGGCTGGTCCTGGGACTTTTTACCGCGGCGGTATTCCTGAGTGCGCTGCTGCTGTTCGGCGTGCAGCCGATGTTCAGCCGCATGGTCCTGCCGCAGCTCGGCGGCTCGCCCTCGGTCTGGTCGGTCGCGATGGTGTTCTTCCAGTCGATGCTGCTGGCCGGCTATGCCTATGCGCATTTCCTCATGGGCACGCAAAATCGGCGGCTGGCTGTCGCCGTGCATCTTGCGCTCCTGGCTGGCGCGCTTTTGATGCTGCCGCTGTCGATTGCCGACTGGGGCGCGCCGCCCGCGTCCGGGACAGCCTTTTGGCTGCTGGGCCTGTTCACGGTTTCGATCGGGCTGCCGTTCTTCGCGCTCGCCGCGAACAACCCGTTGCTGCAGACGTGGTTCGTGCGCACCGGGCACCGCGAAGCGCACGACCCCTATTTTCTTTACGCCGCCTCCAACATCGGCAGCTTTCTCGCGCTCCTCTCCTACCCTCTGCTGCTTGAGCCGGCCTTCACCTTGCAGACGCAAGGTTGGCTGTGGAGTGGCGGCTTCGCGCTGCTCGTCGCACTGATCGCTGCCTGCGGCATCGTCATGCTGCGATCCGGTTCGGATGCAGTCCCCGAACACCAGGCGCACTTCGCCGGAGCGAGACCGGCCTGGCTGCTGATCGGCCGCTGGGTTTTTCTCTCCACCGCGCCGTCGGGCCTGCTGGTCGCCGTCACCGCACATATTTCAACCGAGCTGACATCGGCGCCGCTTCTATGGGTGATGCCGCTGTCGCTTTATCTTCTCACCTGGGTTCTGGTCTTCCAGCGCAAGCCGGCGCTTTCGCATGAGCTCGTCTTGAGGCTGCAGCCATTTGCAGTCGCCGGGATCGTCGCATTGCTCTATCTCGGCCATCGCGTGCCGATGGTGCCGAGCCTGATCGGACATCTGTTTGCATTTTTCATCATTGCCATGGGTTGTCATGGAGAGCTCGCGCGCACGCGCCCGGCGGCTGCGTATCTGTCGTCGTTCTATGTCTCGCTGTCCTTCGGCGGCATGCTCGGCGGCCTCTTTGCCGGTCTGGCCGCCCCGTATATTTTCTCGTGGATCGCGGAATATCCAATTCTCGTTGCGCTGGCGGTGCTCTGCCGCCCTTGGACGCCCCGGCAACGAAACGACATCTGGTTCTGGGTTGCAGCGCTCGGCGCCGGCGCTTTTGTCATAGTCGCGTTTTTGCCGGTCAACGGCACGGGAGCGACCGTGCGCCAGCTCGACATGGCGGTGCTCTCCCTCGCCGCGCTGTCAATCTTGTTTATGCGTCACGCCCGCAAGTCTGCTGTGATCGTCGTGCTGGCGCTGATCGTCACGCACACGCAGCACACCGGCCAGACGTCGATCCGGAGTTTCTTCGGCGTCAATGTCGTGTTCGACACCTACGACAAGCGCTTCCGCATCCTGCAGCACGGCTCGACCATTCACGGAGCCGAGGAGCTCGTAGACGGCAAGCCGGTGCCCGGGCGGCCTAAACCGCTGACCTACTACCATGATGGCGGGCCGATTACGAAGGCGATCGAAGCGGTGCGGGCCCGCAAGGCCGGACCGCTGCGCGTCGCCGTCATCGGTCTTGGAGCCGGCGCGCTCGCCTGCCGCATCATGCCAAGCGAGACCTGGCGTTTCTTCGAGATCGACCCGACCGTGATCGACATCGCGCGCGATCCGAAATATTTCACCTTCGTAAGCACATGCGCGCCCGGCCTTCCGGTCGTGCTGGGTGACGCGCGGCTGACGATGGCCGCCGAGCCGGCGGGCTTCTACGACGTGATCGTCGTCGACGCCTATTCATCCGACGCTGTCCCGGTCCATCTCGCGACGCGGGAAGCCATGGCGATCTACAAATCGCGGCTCGCGCCGCAGGGCGTCGTCGTCATGCACATTTCAAACCGCCACCTCGAGCTGGAAAGCGTCGCCACCGGCATTGCGGCCGCGAACGGGATGCAGACCTGGCTCTGGAACGATCCCAGGTTCGGAACGAATATCGCCGAGCTGACGTCGCCGTCGCACGTCGCAGTGGCCGCGGAGCGCGCGGGAGACGTCGGGACGATCGCGACATCGGAGCGATGGACGCTGACCGCGCCCGATCCCGTCCAGCGCGTCTGGACCGACGACTATTCGAACATTGCGGGCGCGTTCTGGCGCAAGCTCAGGCAGGGCTGGGCGCACCGCCAGACTTACTGATCGTTTCGCCGGGCAAAGCCTCGGCGATCAGTCAGTTTGTGACCAGATTAACCTCCTTCACCAGGCGGGCGTACTTCTCGGAGTCCGCCTTGGCCAGCTTGCCAAGGTCGTCACTTGCGCCTCCGACCGGCTCGATGGCGCCCTTGTCGAACGTGGCCATCAATTTCGGATCTTTGAGCGCCTTATTCATCTCTTCGTTCAGGCGCGCGATGATCGGCGCCGGCGTGCCCGCTGGAACGAAAGCGCCATACCAGGCCTCAAGCACGACGCCCTTATAGCCTGCTTCCTCGATGGTCGGCACATCCGGCAGCAACTTGCTTCTCTTTGCCGCCGATGATGCGAGCATCTTGATCGTACCTGCCTGCGCATGCTGCATCATTGACGTCGGCCCAAGGATCGCGACCTTGACATGAGCGGCGATGAAATCATTGATCGCCTGACCCGCGCCGCGATAGGGCACGTGATCAAACTTGGCGCCCATCTCCTTCTTGAGCCATTCGCACAGCACGTGCTGATTAGAGCCGACTCCCGAGGTCGCAATGCCGAGGCCCGGATTGGCTTTTGCGTATTCGACCAGCTCCTTGACCGTGCTCACCCCGATCGAGCTGTGCGCGGCAAGAATCTGGCCGTGCCGACCGAGATAGCAGACCGGGACCAATTCTTTCGTGTAGTCATAGCTTAGCTTCATGATGTGTGGCGCACTCGCCGCGTTGTCGTTGGTGATCAGCACGGTGTAGCCGTCGGGCGGGCTCTTCATCGCGGCGTCCATGCCGATGGTGCCGCCGGCGCCCGTGCGGTTTTCGACCACGACCTGCTGCCCGATCGTCAGCGACATACGTTCGCCGACGGCGCGCGCGATGAAATCGATTGCGCCGCCCGGGGCCAAAGGAACGATGAAACGTATGGGCCTGGTCGGCCAGTCCGAGCCTTGCGCCCAAGCTCGACGCGAACCGGTAAGGCCCGCGGCCACGGCGCCGGTGGCACCGAGTAGTAGTGTGCGACGATTCAACTTTGACATGAGCGCCCCCTCGCCGAGATCGATCCCGATTGCGAGAACCTATCATCCTTTCGGGGGAGGCCTAGCCCCGAAAGGCAAAGGCAAAAGCGGCGGCAAATCATCGCATTAGCGCGCCCGGGGAACTTATTTGGGCGCCAAAGATTAATTTTACCGACTGGAGGCGTGCCATGACCAAGAAGGAAATTGGTACGGCCGAGATGCACCAACCCGCCGACGACATTGCCTGGCGGCATTTCTGGCTGGCGAATGTGGTGGTGGAAACCGAAGGACGGCCGCCTTTGCGCGTTGCCCGCCCGGAGTTGCGGCCCAGGAAAGAAACGCTGAGCCGGCGCCTGCAGAGGCTCCACCATATGCGCGCGGTACTGGGCGGACCGCGGCACTGAGATCTTTGCCTCAAATAGTTTTGCACCCGCGCCGGTCACGGCGCGGGTGCAATCTCAAATCGAAACCGGTTTCTGCGGTTATCGCAGTAGATCGGCGATAGACGTCGATCAGCCCGGGCAGACCGACAGGCCGGTGCAGGCACCGAGCGTATAATTGGCCGCGACGGCGTTATCGCCCGCGGACTCGAGTGCCTCATCGGAAATGTCGAAGTTCAAAACGTCGATCTGTTCGAGCTCAATCTTGGTCATGGCCTGATCCTTTTTCCTGGCTCCCCAGTGGAGCTGTTTTATAAACTATCTCGACCTCGCCCTTTTGCAAGTGATGCGGGTCACACAACTGCGTTTTTCGTTAAGCGCTTATTCAATCAGATCATCCGCCCGCAGTAGAACGCTCCGGTCAAGCGCCAGCCCGATGCTGCGGGCAGTTTTTAGGTTAACGACGAGTTCAAATTTCACCGGCTGTTCGATCGGCAGATCGGCGGGCTGCGCGCCCTTGACGACCTTTTCCACGTAGCCGGCGACACGCTTGGCCTCGAAAACCAGGCTGGGCCCGTAGGACAGAAGAGCTCCGTTCGTTACGAATTCCCGCCACGCTGTAATCACGGGAAGCCGCTGCTCGAGGCCATATTGCGCAATTCTTCCGGCAACTAGCCTGGTCAGTCGTGACGCAATCACAAACAGGCTGTCCGCTCCGCTGTCTTTGACCGCGCGAAGCGCAGCATCGAGATCGCCGGCGCTATTGATCGGATGCGATGTTATTTCGATCGAGAGCGATTGCGCCGCCTTTCGTGCAAACGTCAGCTCATCATCGACGTGCTGTGGATTGAATATCACCGCAACACGTTTTGTGTCCGGCGCGATCTCTTTGAGCAACTCGATCCGTTTGGCGGCCATTTCGTTGGTGAGGAATGTCACGCCCGTGAAATTTCTTCCTGGCCGCGCCAGCGATGACGCCAATCCCATCCGAACCGGGTCATCGCTGACCCCGCCGACCACGGGAATGCTCCCCTTGCTTGCATCGAAGAGCGCCTTGGTGAGGTCGCCGCCGATCGCAATCATGACATTAGGCTTCTGGTCAGCCAGCTCTTCGGCCAGCGCCGGAACACGTTTCAAATCGCCGTTCGCGAAGCGATAGAGAATGTTGATCGTGCGCCCATCGACGAGACCGTTCTGGGCGAGCGCGTCTTTCAGGGATTGGTCGGTGGGCCCGAGCGAGGCGTCACCAAAGACAAGCCATCCGATCCGGGAGATTTTTTGGGCGAAGGACGGGAATGGCGCCGCCGCTGAAGCGCCAACCAAAAGTGTGATGAATTCTCGCCGTCTCATTGCTGCTCCCGGCGCGCACGATTGCATTTTTACTCTTTATTCTGTCTTCACAAGCGCAGCGCCGGCGCGCGGAAGAATGACGCGAAACTCGGTGAACTCACCAGGCCTGGTGTCGACCTCGATCGATCCGCCGTGCTGCTTCACGACAATGTCGTGACTGAGCGAAAGCCCGAGCCCCGTCCCTTCACCGGCCGGCTTGGTCGTGAAAAACGGATTGAAGATCTTTTCCTTCACATCGGGCGGAATGCCGGTGCCATTGTCACGAATGAGAATCTCGACGCTGTCGCCCAGGCTCCTGGTCGCTGCCGTCAGCGTCGGCTCGTAGCCATTTCCGCCTGCCTCGGCCTTGCGCTTGGTTGCCGCGTAGAAACCGTTGACGATCAGATTGAGCAGAACGCGTGTGATGTCCTGCGGAAACAGGTCGGCCGTGCCTGCGCCAGCGTCGAATGATCTTTCGAGCGTGATATTGAAGCCCTGCTTCTCGGCCCGTGCCCCGTGATAGGCAAGATTGAGGCTCTCCTCGACGAGGGCATTGATATCGACGACCCGGTGCTCGCCCGAGCCTTCGCGCGAGTGCAGCAGCATGTTCTTGACGATGGCATCGGCGCGCTTGCCGTGCTGTACGACCTTTTCAAGGTTGCTCCGCAAGGTCGTCGTCAGTTCGTCGACCTCGGCGCGCCTTTTGCCATCGAGCGAGATGCCTTTCAGCGTGTCCTGCAACTCGTCGATCAATTCGGTGGAAATGGCCGAGAAATTATTCACGAAATTGAGCGGATTCTTGATCTCGTGCGCGATGCCGGCGGTAAGCTGGCCGAGCGAAGCCAGCTTCTGGGTCTGCACCAGGCGATCCTGCGCGGTACGCAGGTCCTCCAACGATGCTGCGAGCTCGCGCGTGCGTCCCTGCACTTCGTCGAACAGGCGCACGTTCTCGATCGCGATCACCGCCTGGTTGGCAAAGGTTTCCACCAGCTCGATCTGCTTGTCTGTGAAGGGGCGCGGTTCCCGGCGTTGCAGCGTGAAAACACCGACGATCGCTCCTTCTCGCATGAGCGGCACGCCCAGCCCGCTGCGCATGTTGGCAGCCCCGGCGTAATCCCGTAGCCGGCGTTGGTCGAGATCGGGATCGGACAGGAGGTCCGGAACATGAATTGTGCGCTGTTCAAGAATTGCGCGCCCGAAGACCGATCCTCGATCGGGTGTCGGCGGATACCGTGTAAAGAGATCGCGTTGCTCCTTTGTGAGCCCGAAGGTCGAAGCGAGCGGATAAATATCACCCTCGCGGCGGCGGATGATGCCGGTGTCCGCTTCGCAAACGCGGGCCGCGGATTCGACGAGCGTGTCGAGCACGGCCTGCAGGTCGAACGTCGAGCGGCTGATGACCTTGAGCACGTCCGAGGTCGCGGTTTGCTGTTGCAGCGATTCACGCAGTTCATTGAGGAGGCGCGCGTTCTCGATGGCGATGACCGCCTGCGCCGCGAAATTGCTGACGAGCTCGATCTGCTTGTCCGTGAACGGGCGGACTTCGTTACGATAGATGGCAATCACGCCGACAAGCTCGTTTTCTTTCAGCATCGGCACACAGACCAGGGTTCGCGTCCCGGCAATGTCGACGCTGGCGACAACGACTGGATCGCCCTTCCGATAGGCCTCCGCGGCCGCCATATCGGCCATCTGCACAGGTCGCTTTGTCTCGATCACGCCGGCGAGAGGCGTGCCGGCTCCTGGGCGTATCTTGATCTCTTTTTGAAGCAGATCCCGGTACTCAGCCGGCGCGCCATGAATGGCGGCGGCCCTGAAGTCCTTACCATCGTGAAGCCAGAGATTGGCAAAGCCGGCCTCGCAAATGCGGACGGCGTTCTCCAGCATCGCCTCAAAGACCGGTGTCAGCTCGCCGCGCGAGCTCGATATCACCCGCAATACATCAGCCGTGGCGGTCTGCTGCTGCAGGGATTCGCGCAGCTCATTGAGCAGGCGCGCATTTTCAATTGCGATCACCGCTTGGTCGGCAAAGATCCTTACCAACTCGATTTGCTTTTCGGTGAACGGTTTTACAGTCGGCCGCGTGAGCACGAAGACGCCGATCACGACTCCATCGCGCAACAGCGGAACACCGATATTGCTTCGGTAACCGCCGAGTTTCTGTCCTTCCCGAACTGTATACTCGGGATCGGCCAGAACATCCGGAACGTGAACGACTTTGCCCTCCAGTGCCGTGCGTCCGGTGACGCTTCCACGTCCCGGCTTGAATGGATTCCGCCTGGCCCAGTCCTCGAACTCGGAAGAAAATCCATAGTTTGCAGCTATCCTGTAAAGTCCATCGTCGCTCAGCTGAGAAATGATGGCCTGCTCTGCTTCGCACAGGCGTGTGGCTGATTCGACGAGCGTTCGCAGCACGGCATTCAGGTCAAATGTCGACCGGCTGATGACCTTGAGCACATCGGCGGTCGCGGTCTGCTGCTGCAGCGATTCACGCAGCTCGCTGAGCAGCCGCGTGTTCTCGATGGCGATGACCGCCTGCGCGGCAAAATTCTGGACCAGCTCAATTTGTTTGTCGGCGAAGGGGCGCACCTCCTGGCGATAAATGGAGATGCAACCGACGAGGTCGCCTTCTTTCAGCATCGGCACGATCAACAGCGTGCGGGCGCCGGCACCATCGGCCAATTTGACCACGGCCGGATCACCGTCAAGGTAGGGTCTTTGGGTCTTGATATCCTCGATATGCGCAATCTGCTTGGTCCGGGCTACGTGGGCCAGACCGCTGTCCGGATGCGGATGAATGATTTCGCCCAGCCGCGTCCTGAATTCAGGTGGCGGGTTGTGGAGCGCAACACTCCGGAAGGCGCCGTCCTCGAACAACGTCAAGGTGCCGAAGCCGGCCTCACAGATTTGAGTGGCGTTCTCAAGGATCGCCTCGAATACCGGCTCCAGGTTGCCAGGCGACGCGCTGATCACCTTGAGCACATCGGCGGTGGCGGTCTGTTGCTGCAAGGATTCGCGAAGTTCGTTCAGCAGCCGCGCGTTCTCGATGGCGATGACCGCCTGGGCCGCGAAATTGCTGACAAGTTCAATCTGCTTGTCTGTGAAGGGACGAACTTCCTGCCTAAAGATGACTATTGCACCGATGAGCTCGCCTTCCTTGAGCATCGGAACGGCGACAAAGGTACGGACCGCGCCGAGTTCGACGGCCGCCATGCGGCCCGCATCTCTCTCGGTGAAAGCGCGTCCCGCTTGAGCGTCATTAACGTGGACTGTTTTCTTGGTGGCGGCCAACCTGCCGAGACCGGTATCCGGCCCCCAGACATGTGCCTCGTTGTGATATTCGGCAAATGCGGGTGGAAGATTGAACGACGACAGCCCGCGAAACGCTCCATCCGCGAATTCGAGCAAAATGCCGAATTTCGCGTCGCAAATCCGCATCGCATTCGAAAGCATCTCCTGGAAAACAGGCTCAAGTTCGCCAGGCGAACTGCTGATGACTTTGAGCACATCGGCGGTGGCGGTCTGCTGCTGAAGCGATTCCCGCAGCTCACTGAGTAGCCGCGTATTCTCGATGGCGATGACGGCTTGCGAGGCGAAGTTGGTGAGTAGCTCGATCTGCTTTTCGGTAAATGGCCGCTGGTCGCGCCGATGCATGCCGATCGCGCCAACCAATTCGCCATCCTTGATCATCGGCACGATCAAAACGGACCGCACCCCGCCTTGCTCGACTGCAGTGACAATGAGCGGATCGCGCTCCAGATAACACTGATCTTTTGAAAGGTCCGGTACGTGAACAATCTGGCGTGTCGACTTCACCCGGCCGATCGGCGTCAGTGGCCCCGGTCTAAGAGCCCGGTTCTTCATCTGCTCAATGAAGGCTGTGCGATCGCCCAAGGTTGCCGCGACGCGAAAGCCATCGCCTTCAGCGCGGAACAGAAAGCCTTGCTTCGCATCACACACCCGCGTCGCATTTTCCAGCATGGCCGTGAACACAGACTCCAGGTCGCCGGGCGAGCTCGAGATAACCTTCAGAACCTCGGACGTCGCGGTCTGCTGCTCGAGCGATTCCGAAAGGTCGCGCGTACGCGTCTGCACCTCGTCAAACAACCGCACATTCTCGATCGCGATGGCAGCCTGGTCGGCGAATGTCGTGGCGAGGTCAATTTGCTTGTCTGTGAATGGCCGGACCTCGGACTGCACCATGACGAATACGCCGATCGGTTGGCCCTCGCGCAGGATTGGGACCCCGAGCATCGTGCGGTAACCACCGAGCTCGACAAGGCCGCTCAGCCTGTAGTCCGGATCAGCCTGGATGTCGTGAATATGGACCGTATTTTTCTCAAGCAGGACCCGGCCCACCATCGTGCCCCGGCCGGGTTCGATGACCACCGTGTTCAGGAATTCCTTGTTCTCCAGGTACTCCTTGTACCGGGCAGTAACTCCAAAACTTGCCGTAAGGCGATAGCCAGCGTCTCTCGGTCGCCAGATGTTTGCCATCTCCGCACCGCAGAGCCGCGCGGCGGACTCGACCAGCGTGTCAAGCACGGTTTGCAGGTCGAACGTCGAGCGGCTGATGACCTTGAGAACGTCGGAGGTCGCCGTCTGCTGCTGAAGCGATTCACGAAGCTCGCTGAGGAGCCGCGTGTTCTCGATGGCGATGACCGCCTGCGCAGCGAAGTTCTGAACCAGCTCGATCTGCTTTTCCGTGAACGGACGCACCTCTTGGCGGTAAATTCCAATCGCGCCGACCAGTTCGTTGTCCTTGAGCATCGGCACCACAATAAGGGTCCGAAATCCGCCGAGGCCGACGGCGGCCAGAAAGATCGGTTCACCTTCGACGTAGGCCGGTTCCTGCTTGACGTCGGTGACATGAACCGTTTGCCTCGTTTCGACTGCGCGGGCGAGCGCGGTCCCCGGACCGGGCCGTTGTGGACCCCGCTGCCAGAACTCGGCGAATTTTGGCGGCACACCAAACATTGCAGCCGCGCTCACAGCGTCGCCATTCTCCCCACGAAACAGCATGCCAAATTTGGCATCGCAAATATGGACCGCTTTCTCGAGCATCGCCTCGAATACCGGCTCTAGATTGCCAGGCGACGAGCTGATGACCTTGAGCACGTCGGCGGTGGCGGTCTGCTGCTGAAGCGACTCACGCAGCTCGCTGAGCAGCCGGGTGTTCTCGATGGCAATCACCGCTTGCGAGGCGAAATTCTTGACGAGTTCGATCTGCTTGTCGGTGAACGGCCGCACCTCCTGGCGGTAGATGCCGATTGCGCCGATCAACTCCTCGTCCCTGAGCATCGGCACGATCAAAAGGGTACGGCCCCCGGCATATTTGGCGATCGGGGCGTCGGGATGTTCGGCTGCGGTATCCGCCACATGGACGACCTGCCTGGTTTCGATCACGCGTTTGAGGTCGCTTACTTTCCGCGGATCGACCAGGGGCGTCTTCGCATGAAATTCGGCAAACGCAGCTGGCGCGTTATGCAGCGCCACACGCCGGAACATGTCGCCATCCAGCTGCAACATTGAACCGAAGGCGGCCTCGCAAATGCGGGTCGCATTTGCCAGCAAAGTCTGGAACACTGTTTCCAACTCGCCCTGCGCGCTGGAAATAACTTTGAGCACTTCCGATGTTGCGGTCTGCTGCTCAAGCGACTCGGACAGATCATCTGTGCGCTGACGCACTTCATCAAACAGCCGCACGTTCTCGATTGCGATGACCGCCTGGTCGGCGAAAGTGTTTACCAGCTCGATCTGCTTGTCGGTGAACGGCTGCATGGCCTTGCGCATCAGAACGATCACGCCGATGGGGATCCCCTCGCGGAGCAGAGGAATACCCAGGATGGTTCGAAAGCTCAGCCTTCTGAGGGATTCGGAAAATCGGAATTCCGGATCGTTTTGGGCGTCAAGGATGTGGACGATCTTTTTCTCGAGTGCGACCCGTCCCGTCACGGTGGAGCGATCCAACTCAATCGAGACACGCGTCATGGCCTCGTGGTCATCGGGCGGCATGCCGCAACTCGCCACGTGGCGATATACTTTTCCCTCCAACCGTGTAATGGCCGCGAGCTCGGCCTCGCAGAGGTGGGCGGCCGATTGCACCAGCGTATCGAACACGGCCTGCAGGTCGAAGGTCGAGCGGCTGATGACCTTGAGGACGTCCGATGTCGCCGTTTGCTGCTGGAGGGACTCGCGCAACTCGCCTAATAGCCGTGTATTCTCAATGGCGATGACGGCCTGATTGGCGAATGTGCTGACGAGCTCGATTTCTTTGCCGGTAAACGCTTTCACTTCGGTTCGCATCAGGGCGAAGACGCCAACCACTTCGCCTTCACGCAACAAAGGCACGCCGAGGTTTGAACGATAGCCGAATGCTTCCTGGTAGACGCTCGCCCGATAATCAGGGTCAGTAAGCACGTCCTCGATGTGGACCACGCGGCCTTCCATCGCGACACGTCCGACCAGGCTGCCGCGGCTCGGTCCCAAGGGGTGTTCCTGGGCATATTGGTCCGCCAGCCGCTCCTCTTCGCGAGAAAGCCCAAAGTGCGCCGCGAGGCGATAAATCGCTCCATCCTTCACGAAGATGGCACCTTTGTCGGCCTGACAAAGCCGGACCGCCGATGCCGTCAAGGTATCCAGCACTGTCTCCAGCTCGAAAGTCGTCCGGCTGATGACCTTGAGGACGTCGGCAGTGGCCGTCTGCTGCTGGAGCGATTCGGAAAGATCGCGCGTGCGCGTCTGGACCTCGTCGAACAATCGCGCGTTTTCGATCGCGATGACCGCCTGCTCGGCGAACGTTTTCAGCAGATCGACCTGTCGGTCCGGGAGCAGCCCCGCTTGGGCGCGGGTGACCCCAATCGCCCCGATGGGAATGCCGTCGCGCAAGATTGGGACGCCCACGGCACTGCGGTAGCCGGCGATCGCCGCCATGTCGCTCAGAGCATACTCAGAGTCTACGCTGACATCGGGGATCTGCACGACCCTGCGTTCGAGGATTGCGCGGGACGCCACGTTTCCCCGGTTGGGCGGCGAAGGATATGCGCGTCGATTGAGTTCGAGCACCTCGGGAGTAACGCTGCGGGACGCCACGAAATGCAGCAGCTCGCCGTCAAACCTGTAGACAAAGCAGAACTGGGCTTCGCAGAGTTTGGCGGCACTGTCGGCGATCATGTCGAAAACAGGCTGGGCATCCGTCACCGAGCTGGAAATGACACCCAGCACCTGCGACGTCGCTGTCTGCTGCTCGAGCGACTCCGAGAGATCATCCGTGCGCTGGCGCAACTCGTTGAGCAGCCGCGTGTTCTCGATGGCAATGACCGCCTGGTTCGCGAAAGTCTTGAACAGCGAAAATTGGCTTTTGGTGAGTCGACCCGGCGCCAGCCGCGCGACGCTGAGCGTGCCGATAGCGCTCCGGCCGCGCATCAGCGGCACGATTGTCAGTGCCCGGTAGCCGGTGGGCAGGAGGTTTTTCGCTCCAACCGCGATTTCTGGTGGCGGCTTTCGCGCATCGGGGACGTCCACAATCTTACGATCGAGAAACGCGAGGCTGTGCATATATGCGCGGGTGAGCGGAATCGGCCATTGCTTCCGCCACATCTTCGCGCGAACGGGGTCTGTCGCCGCAAAGGCGGCAGTCCGCAGCTCGTCTTTATCTGGAAGCGCAATAGCAATAGCGGCGTCGGGAAAGATCTTCAGCCCGCTGCGCACGATCGCATCGAAAACCGGCTGCGTGTCGTTGGGCGAAGCGCTGATCAACTTGAGAATTTCAGCGGTCGCGGCCTGCTGATGCAGCGCCTCATCGCGCTCGCGCCGAATCTGCGCGACATAGGTGTCCTTCGGGGCGGCGGCCCTAACGCCTGCGCCCTTCAGCGCATTTCGCCTCGATACCTTGGCGCGCGCCTTCGCAGTCTTGCGCCCAGTCTTGCGCCGCTTCATTCCTTACGCCCCTGCCGAACATCGTACGCATCAAACCTGCAGGCACAAAGGGCTGCCGGCCGGGCCTGCCTCCGAAGAGGCAACCTGCCTAAATAATAGCGCGCGCACCGCTCACAGGATGGGCAGGCTGGGCAGCAATTTGGCGCTCACGCCAAATAACCCAATTATATCCGTTGGATGACCCGTTTGGCACGCGCCTTGCGATTGTGTGTCTGCGGAGCCGGGACCGGGCCCGATTGCGCGTGCGTCAAACAGGAGAGAGGCAAATGTCGGAAATGAATTGCGCGGCCGCGAGATGGCCGCAGGCACGCAGCTGGCTGTCGGCCGCCGCGGGCGTTGCGTTCGGAATTACAGCCACGTCCTCGGCGATGGCCCAGGACACGATCAAGATCGGCATTCTTCATTCGCTGTCCGGAACGATGGCGATCAGCGAGACCACGCTGAAGGACACGATGCTGTTTCTGATCGACGAGCAGAACAAGAAAGGCGGCGTGCTCGGCAAGAAACTTGAAGCGGTGGTCGTTGACCCGGCATCCAACTGGCCGCTCTTCGCCGAAAAAGCGCGCGAGCTGATTTCGAAAGACAAGGTCTCGGTCGTATTCGGCTGCTGGACCTCGGTTTCGCGCAAATCCGTGCTGCCGGTGTTCAAGGAGCTCAACTCGATCCTTTTCTACCCGGTGCAATATGAGGGTGAAGAGTCGGAGCGCAACGTCTTCTATACCGGCGCCGCGCCGAACCAGCAGGCGATTCCGGCCGTCGACTACCTGATGAGCAAGGATGGCGGATCAGTGAAGCGCTGGGTGCTCGCGGGCACGGACTATGTCTACCCGCGCACCACCAACAAGATCCTCGAGGCCTATCTGAAGGCGAAAGGCGTCAAGGACGAAGACATCATGATCAACTACACGCCGTTCGGACACGCCGATTGGCAGACCATCGTCGCCGACATCAAGAAGTTCGGCTCGGCGGGCAAGAAGACCGCCGTGGTCTCGACCATCAACGGCGACGCCAACGTGCCGTTCTACAAGGAGCTCGGCAACCAGGGCGTCAAGGCGACCGACATTCCGGTTGTCGCCTTCTCGGTCGGCGAAGAAGAGCTTGCCGGCCTCGACACCAAGCCGCTGGTCGGTCACCTCGCGGCGTGGAATTACTTCGAGTCGATCAAGAACCCCGCCAATGCCGAGTTCATCAAGAAGTGGCAGGCGTTCACGAAGAACCCGAAGCGCGTCACCAACGACCCGATGGAAGCGCATGTCATCGGCTTCCAGATGTGGGTGAAGGCCGTAGAGAAGGTCAAATCCACCGATCCGGATAAAGTCATCGACGCGCTGCCCGGCATCGAGGCCGAGAACCTGACGGGCGGCACCTCCAAGATGCTGGCGAACCATCACATCACCAAGCCGGTCTTCATCGGCGAAGTCCGCGGCGACGGCCAGTTCGACGTCGTCTGGAAGACCAAGGGACTCGTGCCGGGCGACGCCTGGTCCGACTTCCTCCCCGGCTCGAAGGATCTCGAGGCGGATTGGGTGACGCTGAAGTGCGGCAACTACAACAAGGTGACCAAGAAGTGCGGAGGTCAGGCCTCCTGAGGGGACGGCGGCGGGGGCGGCGGTCAATCGCCGCCTCCCGTCGCGCATTTCAAGCCGGATGAAATGCAATGCCTGGTTTTCACGATCGCGCGCTGGCGCTGGTATTTGCCATAGGCCTCCTGCTTTTTGGCGCAACATTGGCCAATGCCGGAGCTTATGAAGATGCGCTTGCAGGCTTCACCGCCGACTCGTTCGGCGACACGGCCGACGCCATCGAGGCCCTGACCGCAAGCAGCGATCCGCGAACGGGGGCGGTCGTTGAAGCGCTCAAGGATCAACGGCTGCTTTATTCGGCGGAGACCAAACGCGTTTTCATCAAGGATAAATCCGGCAAGCTGACGGATGCGGCGACCGGGCAGCCGGTGGCGGCACCCCCGGCCGATGCCGACAACGTCCGCCTCAATAATCGCGTGCGCGGAATGCTCGACGCGGCGCTCGGCTCGCTGACGCTGATGGCGAAGGAGCCAGGCCGTCGTTTCGACGCCGCCCAGGCCGTGTTCAAGTCGCGCGATGCCGGCGCATTGCCCAATATCGACAAAGCCCTCGAGAAGGAGACCGACGCACGCGTCAGAAAGGCCCTGACCGAGGCGCGTGCCGCAATCGTTCTCACCTCTGCCGAGGCGAGTCCCGAAGACAAGATCGCCGCCATTGCCGTGATCCGCGACCGCGGCGACCAGGACGCGCTCGGACTGATCGACGGCCTCCCCTCTGATTTGCCGCCGGCCGTGCGCCAGGCCGCGGCGTCGGCGAGCGCGAAGATCCAGGGCAATCTTGCGCTCTGGAGCGCGCTTCAGAACGCCTGGTACGGGCTATCCCTCGGCTCGGTGTTGCTGCTTGCGGCGATCGGGCTTGCCATCACCTTCGGCGTCATGGGCGTCATAAACATGGCGCACGGCGAAATGGTGATGCTCGGCGCCTACACGACCTTCGTCGTGCAGGAATACATCCGCGCCTACAACCCCGCGCTGTTCGACTATTCGCTCGTCATTGCGGTGCCGCTGGCCTTCGCCGTCGCCGGCGCAGTCGGCATTGCGATCGAGCGCGGCATCATCCGCTTCCTCTATGGCCGGCCGCTTGAAACCTTGCTCGCCACCTGGGGGCTGTCGCTGATCCTGCAGCAGGCCGTGCGCACAATCTTCGGGCCGACCAACAAGGAGGTCGGCAACCCCTCATGGATGAGCGGCGCCTTCGACCTCGGCGGCCTCACCATCACCTACAACCGGCTCTGGATCATTTGCTTCGCGCTGGCGGTTTTCGTTGCGCTTCTCGCCATGCTGCGCCTGACCCGGCTCGGCCTTGAGATGCGCGCGGTCACGCAGAACCGCGCGATGGCGGCGGCCATGGGCATCCGCACCGCGCGCATCGACGCCCTCACCTTCGGGCTCGGCTCGGGCATTGCCGGCATCGCCGGTGTCGCGCTGTCGCAGATCGACAATGTCTCGCCCAATCTTGGGCAAGGCTACATCATCGACTCGTTCATGGTCGTGGTGTTCGGCGGGGTCGGCAATCTGTGGGGCACGCTGGTCGGCGCCTTCACGCTCGGTATCGCCAATAAATTCCTCGAGCCTTATGCCGGCGCCGTCCTCGGCAAGATCGCGATCCTGGTTCTCATCATCCTTTTCATCCAGAAGCGCCCGCGTGGCATGTTCGCGCTCAAGGGCCGGGCGGTGGAGGCCTAGATGGGCGCCTTCCCGCTCACGCGCCTGCTCGACCGGTCCTCGGCCGTGTTCCTGATCTTGCTCGCCGCCTTCGCGGTCATGATCCCCACGCTGAACCTGCTGGTGCCCGCAAGCTCCGGCCTGCATGTGTCGACTTATCTCGTCGCGCTGCTCGGCAAATACATCTGCTACGCGATGCTGGCGCTCTCGATCGACCTGATCTGGGGCTATGCCGGCATCTTGTCGCTCGGCCATGGCGCGTTTTTCGCGCTCGGCGGATACGCCATGGGCATGTATCTGATGCGGCAGATCGGCACGCGCGGCGTCTATGCCAATCCGATCCTTCCGGACTTCATGGTGTTCCTGAACTGGCACGAGCTGCCGGTCTACTGGTACGGCTTCAACCACTTCGCCTATGCGGCGCTGATGATCTTCCTGGCGCCGGGCCTCCTCGCCTTCGTGTTCGGCTGGTTTGCATTCAGAAGCCGCGTGACCGGCGTCTACCTCTCCATCATCACACAGGCGATGACTTACGCGCTGATGCTCGGTTTCTTTCGCAACAATTTCGGCTTCGGCGGCAATAACGGTCTCACCGATTTCAAGGACATCCTCGGCTTCAACGTGCAGGCCGAGACAACGCGCAACGCTTTGCTGGTTGCGTCGTGCCTTGCGCTCGCGATCTGTTTCCTGATCTGCCGCGCCGTGGTGACGTCGAAATTCGGCAAGGTGCTGGTGGCGATCCGCGACGCCGAGACACGCACGCGTTTCCTCGGTTATCGCGTGGAAGCCTACAAGCTTTTCGTGTTCACGCTGTCGGCCTGCATGGCGGGCGTCGCCGGCGCGCTCTACGTTCCGCAGGTCGGCATCATCAATCCAAGCGAGTTCGCACCGGGCAATTCGATCGAGGCGGTGATCTGGGTCGCGGTTGGCGGCCGCGGCACGCTCACCGGCGCCGTGCTCGGCGCGTTCGTCGTGAACTACGCCAAGACGTTCTTCACCACCGGCTGGCTCGCGCCTTATTGGCTCTTCGTGCTCGGCGGCCTGTTCATCGCGGTGACACTGCTGCTGCCGCGCGGGATCATCGGCACCTACGAATGGTGGCGGGCACGCCGGGCCGAAACGCAGATCATTCCAATCGCGGCCGAAGCGCCGCATGCCGCGGAGTGAGAGGTCATGCAGCTGAAAACAACCTCCGCAATGCTCTATCTCGACGGCATCAGTGTGTCCTTCGACGGCTTCAAGGCGCTGAACGAATTGTCCTTCGTCATCGAGCCCGGCGAAATGCGTGCCATCATCGGCCCGAACGGCGCCGGCAAGACGACGATGATGGACGTCATCACCGGCAAGACGCGCCCCGACAATGGCGATGTCTACTTCGAACAGGGCGCCTACGACTTGTCCCAACTGGACGAAACCGAGATCGCCGAGCTCGGCATCGGCCGCAAGTTTCAGAAGCCGACCGTTTTCGACATGCACACCGTCGAGGACAATCTGTTGCTGGCGCTTAAGAATGACCGCAGCGTGCGCGCGACCCTGTTCTGGGAAGACTCATCCGCGCAGCAGGGCCGCATCAATCAGATTCTCGACATTATCCGGCTCGGCAGCGCCCGCTCGCGCGTCGCCGGCAGCCTGTCGCACGGCCAGAAGCAGTGGCTCGAGATCGGCATGCTGCTCGCACAGGAGCCCAAGTTGCTCCTTGTGGACGAGCCGGTCGCCGGCATGACCGACGCCGAAACGATGCAGACCGCTGAGCTTCTGAAGGAGATCAATCGCGACAAGACCGTCATTGTGGTCGAGCACGACATGGCCTTCGTGCGCGAGCTCGGCGTCAAGGTCACATGTTTGCACGAGGGCTCGGTTCTCGCGGAAGGTTCGATCGACCAGGTCTCGGCCGACGAGCGGGTCGTGGAAGTCTATCTGGGGCGCTAATCATGCTGGACGTCAGCAACATTGATTTGCACTACGGCGCCGCCCAGGCGCTGCGCGGGATTTCGCTCAAAGCCGAACCTGGCAAGGTGACGTGCGTGCTCGGCCGCAACGGCGTCGGCAAGACCAGCCTGTTGCGCGCGATCATGGGACAGCATCCCGTCAGCAAAGGCACGATCGCGCTCGGCGGCACCGACATTACGAGATTATCGACCGTCGAACGCGCGCGCAGCGGGGTCGCCCTTGTCCCGCAGGGTCGCGAGATCTTCCCGCTGCTGACCGTCGAGGAAAATCTCAAGACCGGCTTTGCGCCGCTTCCGCGCAGCGAGCGCGACGTTCCCGACGACGTGTTTTCCCTTTTTCCGGTCCTCAACAGCATGCTCCGCCGCCGCGGCGGCGATCTGTCCGGCGGCCAGCAGCAGCAACTCGCGATCGGGCGAGCGCTGGTGATGCGCCCAAAGCTTCTTTTACTTGATGAGCCGACGGAAGGCATCCAGCCTTCGATCATCAAGGATATCGGCCGCGCCATAACCTATCTGCGGGGGCTTGGCGGAATGGCCATCGTGCTGGTGGAGCAATATCTCGATTTTGCGCGCGAGCTGGGGGACCACTTCGCGGTCATGGAACGCGGCTCGATCGTCTATGCGTGCGACAAAAACGGCATGGATGAAGGGGCGTTGAAGCGCGCGCTGGCGATCTAGATTTGCGCGCGCACAACGATTTTCGTCACGCCCGGCCTTGTGCATAGGCGAGCGAAAGCACGTCGTTCTTCGAACGGCTATGGCATCCACGTCTTTCCTTCTACAATTCAAGCAAGACGTGGATGGCCGGACATAGGCGTGCGAAAGCACGCCGTCCTTCGGACGGCTATGCCCGGCCATGACGCTGGAGGGCCTTGTGCTGAACACTGTGGGCAGCACATCTTCGCCGCCAGCCGCGCGACAGGGCTGATGCGCTCCGGTAACGGAGCACGACCGCGCTCCGCGCTACTTGATTGGATGCCAATAAAGGCATCAAATGCATCGTACACCTATCGATTTTGGAAAATGCGACCGGGAGGTTGAAATGGCTGGTCTCTTCAACGCGGCAAAGCTTTGCGCAGTTCTTCTCGCGGCAACGTTCTTTTTCACCGCCGTCGCCTCACCGTCATTCGCGGAAACGGGCAGAGTGCGCCTGAAAGTCACAAGTGTCGGATTCATCGTCGGCGTTGGCGGGGGCTCCGGCACCCTGACCTTCCGAGGCAAGACATACCCTCTGCGCATCAGCGGCGTCAGCGCCGGCACGATCGGCGCGTCAGGGATGGATTTGGTCGGCACCGCCTCCAATCTGCGGACCGCCGCGGACATCGCGGGGACTTACTCGGCCGCCTCTGCCGGAGTTGCCGTGGCAGGCGGTGGGAAAGCCGCAACTTTGCAGAATGCGAACGGCGTCGTGCTGACGCTGCAGGGAAGTCAGGTTGGCTTTCAGGCCAACCTCAGTGTCAGCGGAGTAACCATCTCCCTGCAGTAGCGATAGTTCGCTGCCCTCCCGTAGCGCTTCTCACGCCCCCTGCGGCGGGCCTTCCGCCTCGCGGGCGCGCTGGAGGCCGAGCTGGCGCTCGCGCCATATGACGTAGAGTCCGGCGACGGCGACGATCGTCGCGCCAACGTAAACGAGCGTGTCTGGTAGCTCGCCAAACAACCAGTAGCCGAGCAGCAGCGCCCAAAGCATCGACGTGTAATCGAAGGGCGCAACCACCGAGGCCGCGGCGTAGCGATAGCTCTCGGTCAGCAAAATGTGGGCAAAACCGCCGAGGACGCCTAGCGCAATCAGCGCGACAAGCTCGCGCGGCGTCGGCGAATGCCAGGCGAATGGCAGGGTCAGCGCGCCGGCAATGGCGCACACCAGCGAGAAATAGAACACGATCGATGACGTCGTTTCGCTTTGTGTCAGCCGCCGGGTCTGGATGACCGTTCCCGCGTTGCAGAAGGCAGCGATGACGGCAAACATCGAGCCCGCCGCCGCAGCCGCGCCCCCGATCGCCGCATAACGGCCGATGTCGAGGTGCGGGATCAGCATCACGATGACGCCGCCAAAGCCGATCAGCACCGCCGACCAGCGGTAGATGCGCACGCGCTCTTTCAGGATGATGGCGGCGAGTGCCACGGTAATGAGCGGTGAAGCAAAAGAGATCGCGGTCGCATCGGCCAGCGGAAGCCGGGTGAGCGCGGAGAAGTTGCTGAACATCCCGCCGACGCTGAGCAGGCCGCGGCCGAGCTGGCCGAGCGGCCGGCTGGTGCGCACCGCGGTCGCGAGCTCGCCGCGGATGGCATAGACCAGCACGACCGGCAGGATCGCGAAGGCGCTGCGGAAAAACACCATCTGCCCGATCGGCGCGACGTCGCCGAGCTGGCGCACCAGGGCTGACATGGCGGCAAAGAGCAGAGCTGAAATCAGTTTCAGGCCGATGGCCTTGAATGGATGCATCGCGGGCTCAACGAGTCATCCATACATACCGGCCTCGCTCTGCCTTGTCATCGCCGAGCAACTCTTGAATCCTGGCCGTCAGCGCAGCGGGCGGGCCTCTTCGACATCAACTACTTTGCTCTTTATGAGACG
>Ga0310810_10001298_pt1 | contig 25990 bp, 25 predicted proteins | sample NCmetagenome_FD_207641 | JGI IMG/M metagenome (GOLD analysis project Ga0310810, IMG submission 207641) | Soil microbial communities from experimental microcosm in Duke University, North Carolina, United States - NC | ecosystem: Engineered > Artificial ecosystem > Soil microcosm > Unclassified ...
CGGGCGACGAGCGCGTCGCGCAGCGTGGCGCCTTCCGGGTCGCGGCCGAGCACGCCGAACAGCACGGGACGCGCGCCCAGCGCGGCCAGGTTCGCGGCCACGTTGCCGGCCCCGCCGAGCGTGAAGTCCTCGCGCTCGATCTCGACGACGGGGACGGGGGCCTCGGGCGAGATGCGATCGACGCGGCCCCACACGTAGCGATCCATCATCACGTCGCCGAGTACGGCGACGCGGCGGCCCTCGAAACGCGCGATCAGGCTGCGCAGCGTGGTGCGGTCGGACGTGGCCGTCGACATGGGGGCGGACGCTACACCGCGCACCCTCCGCGAAGCAACGCTCGGGGCTTGACGCCCCGCGCGAGCGCTGCGTAGCGTGCCCGCTCCATGACCCTCACGTTCGAAGCGTTCTCGCCGCGCCACGCCGGGGCGCTCCAGGCGCTGGTCCGCGACCCTTCGCTGGCGGTCGAGTTCGAGCCGCTGCAGGCGGACGGCGCGACGGACGGCATGCTCGTCGACACGCACCACGTCGCGAGCGCGCTCCACCTCGCGTTCGCCGACGGCCGCGCGGTGGGTTTCTGCACGGCGTTCGTGATGCCGGACCCCACGGGAGCCTTCTCGGCGCTGCGCCTCGGGGTGGTCGCCGCGGAGCGGCGCCGCGGCATCGGCAGCGCGCTGCTGGCCCGCACGCTCGAAGCGCTCGACCGCGACGCTCCGGAACGGGTCGAGGACTCGGGCGCGGCGTGGGAGCCGAACGACGCGGGAGCGGCGTTCGCGGCGCGCCACGGGTTCGCGCACGCGCGCTGGTACTGGTTGATGGATCGCCCGCGCGCGCCGGTGCCCGCGCCGGAGTGGCCGGCCGGCGTGACGCTGGAATCGTTCGACGGCGGCACGCGGCATCTTGCGGACTTCTGCGAGGCGCTCAACGACGCATTCGCCGAGCACTATCATTTCGCGGTGAACACGCCGGACTCGATCCGGTCCTTCATCCGTTCACGCCCGTCGTTCCGCGCGGACGGACTGTTGCTCGCGTATCGCGACGGGCGCTGCGCCGGATTCTGTCGCTCCGAACTGTGGCCCGAGCGCGGCGAGGTCGCGCTGCTCGGCACGACGCGCGCGGCGCGCGGCATCGGACTCGGCCGCGCACTGCTGCGCTGGGGCTTGGAATGGCTGGAACGCGCCGGCGCGACCCGCCACACGCTGCTCGTGGACGGGAAGAACGACGGCGCGCTCGCGCTGTACGTCGGCGAGGGATTCGCGGCCGCGCGCCGGGGCCCGCGCATGACGCGGGACGCGACGCCGGGCGCGACCCCGTCCGGCGCGCCCGGCCCGACGGGCGGCGCGTCGTCGCCGGGGGCGCCGCCCGGGTTCCCCGACGTGCCGCCCGACGGCTGGCGCACGTTTCTCGTCCTCTGGATCACCCAGTCGCTGTCCGTCCTCGGCACGGCGATGACGTTCTTCGCGATCAACATCTGGCTCACGCAGGGGCTGTATCCGCGCCCCGAGCAGAAGGCCTCGCTGGCGTTCGCCCTGTCCGCGAACAGCCTGGCGTTCGCGTTGCCCACCGTGCTCGCCGCGCCGATCGCCGGCGCGTGGGCCGATCGCCACGACCGGCGCCGTGTCATGCTGTTCGCGAACCTGGTGGCCGCGGCGCTCGGCGGCGTGCTCGTCACGCTGCTCCTGGCCCACGCGCTCGGTCTGCCCGCGCTGCTCGCGATCATGGCGCTGTACTGCCTGACGGGCGCGTTCCACGTCGCTTCGTTCGACACCGCGTACGCCATGCTCGTGCCGCGCGATCAGCTGCCGCGCGCGAACGGCATGATGCAGTCGATGTGGGCGCTGTCCGGCATCCTGTCGCCGGCGGCGGCGGCGGCGCTCATCGCCCTGCCCGCGCTGGCCCGACAGGGCGGCGCGCCCGGGCCGCTGCACGACTGGCTGGCGCGGCTCGAGAGCGGCGTGCCGTTCGCGATCGCGATCGACGTGGCCACGTTCCTCATTGCGGCGTTCACGCTGACGCGCCTGCGGATTCCGCGGCTCGAGCGCGTGACGAGCGCGAAACCGCCGCTCCTCGCGGACATTCGCGTCGGCGCCGACTACATCCGGCATCGCCCGCCGCTGCTGTGGCTGCTGGCGACGTTCGCGTTCGCGAACCTGGTGTGGTCGCCGCTGCTCGTGCTGCAGCCGCTGTTTCTCAAGTTCGACCTGGCCGCCGACTGGCGCGCGCGCGGCATGACGTTCGAGGCGGCGCTGGCCACGCTGAACGTGGTGAACGGGATCGGCGGCATCGCCGGCGCCGTCGCGGTCAGCGTGTGGGGCGGGCTCAAGCGCCGTCGCGTGCTCGGCGTGCTCGTGCCCGTCGTGCTGCTCGGGCTCGGTCTCGTCGGCTTCGGCCTGTCGCGCCGCATCGACGTGGCGTGCGTCGCGATGTTCCTGGTGGGCGCGCTGCTGCCCGCGCTCAACGCGCACTCCCAGGCCATCTGGCAGGCGCAGACGCCGCGCGAACTCCAGGGCCGCGTGTTCTCGGTGCGCCGGCTCATCGCCCAGTTCACGATGCCGATCGGCACCGGGCTCGGAGGCGCGATCGGCGGGCTGCTCGATCCGGCGCGCGCCGTCGTGTGGATGGGCGTGATCGGCGCCGCGTTCGGCGCCGCGCAGCTGTTCAATCCCGCCCTGCGCAACGTCGAGGACAAAGCCGCCCTCGACGCGATGGCGGCCCGCTCCGGAAGCTGAACGCGCCGGGCGCGCGTCAGCGCGCGCCGAAGTCGAAGCGCTGGCGGCACCACACCGCGATCGGCCGGCCCGCCCGCAGCGCCGGGTAGAAGCGCATGCCGCGCGCGCACACCAGCGCCGCCTCGACGACGCTCGAGTCCTGGCTGCCCTCCGCCCACAGCGCGTCGCTCACGTCGCCGGCCTCGTCCACGCGAACGTCGATCTCGACGAACTGGCGGCGCGCGCCGCGCGGCGCCTGGAGCGCGGGCGCGTCGCGCAGGAGCGGCGGTTTGAGATCGTCCGAGATCTCGAGCGCGGGCGGCGTGAAGTCGGCGCTCAGCGTGTCGCTGGCCGCGGTGGGCTCCGGCGCGGCGCCGCGCGCCGGGGTCGGCGCTGCCGCGTTCGCGTCCGAGGCGCGCGGGGCCTGGCGGTCGCGGCCGACGCGTTCGAGCCACACGCGGGCCGGCGGTCGCGCGACGCTCAGGCGCTCGCCGCGCGCCGTGTCGGCGGCGATGCGCACGGCGAGGGGCACGGCCGCGTGAGGCGGCGGCTCGCGCCGCGCGCAGCCTGCGAGGCCGAGTGCGACGAGCGCCACGACGGCGGCGCGAGCCGGGACGCGCGGAAGAGCGAACACGGAGGCACGCTACGCGTTGGCGCCGCCCGCCGACAAGCGCGTGCGAGTTCGTGGACGGGCGCAGGGGCGGCGCCGGCCGCACGTTCCCGCGCCGCGCCGTGACGAGCGCGGCGGCTCGCGCCCACCGGCGCGAGATCCGGGTCGGACCACCCTTGGCGGACACGCGAACCCGGGCGTAGACTCGCGCTCGTCATCGCTTCCCTCCCGAGGCCGCGCCGGAAGCCCCCTTCGCTCCCACGAGGAACGCCTCCTTGAAACCGCGTCAACGTGTGTCGGCCGCGCTCGCGGGCGCGCCGCTCGATCGCCCACCGGTCTCGTTCTGGGGCCACGTGTACCACCGCGAGTCGAGCGCGCCGGATCTCGTCGACGCCACGCTCGAGGCGCAGCGCCGCTACGCGTGGGATTGGGTGAAGCTGAACCCGCGCAAGCACTATCACGTCGAGCCGTGGGGCGTGCGCTACCGCTACAGCGGCCGGCCGAACGAGAAGCCGGCGCTCGAAGACTGGCCGGTGCGCGATGCCGAGGACTGGCGCCGCATCCACGAGCAGCCGCACGACCGTGGCGCGCTCGCCGAGCAGCTCGAGGCCGTGCGCATGCTGCGCGCGTCGCTCGACCCCGACGTGCCGATGATCGAGACCGTGTTCACGCCGCTCGCCGTGCTCGGCGAGATGGTCGAGACGCCGGACGTGCTGCGCCGCCATCTCGACGAGAACCCGGCCGGCGTGCACGCCGCGCTCGAGTCGGTGACGCGCACGTTCGAGAAGTTCGTGCGCGCGGTCCTCGCGGCCGGAGCGGACGGCGTGTACTTCGCGACGGTGGATTGGGCGTCGCGCGACCTGCTCGACGCCGCCGCGTATCGCACGTGGGCGCGGCCCGGCGACCTGCGCGTGATCGCCGCGGCCGCGGGCGCGCGCTTCAACGTGCTGCACGTGTGCAAACGCCACAACCTGCTTTATGAAGTCGCGGACTATCCGGTGCACGCGTTCTCGTGGGACGCGCTCGAGCCGTCCAATCCGTCGCTGGCCGACGCGCTGAAGCGTCTGCCGGGAGCGGTCATGGGTGGGATCCCGTTCGACGACACGCTCAAGGTCGCGGCGCCCGATCGATTCGCCGACGCGTATCGTCGCGGGCTCGAGGCCACCCAGGGCCGGCGCTGGCTCGTGGCACCCGGCTGTTCGATTCCCCCCGCGGCCGCTCCCGAGAATCTGGAAGCGGTGCGCAATGCCGTGACGGCGACGCGCCTGGACGAGATCCGCACGTAGCCGAGACCAAGTTCGCCCTCTTCCCCCAACGGAGGTGCGAGATGAAGACCGCCCGCGTGGCGCTCGTGCTGCTGCTGTGCTCCCCCCTCTCCGCCCGCGCCGAGGAAGGCGCCGGCGTCGCCCCGCGCCGGCCGCCGCCCCTGAGCGGCCCGTCGAACGTCGAGGCTTCTTCGCGCACCGGCGCGCTCATCAACGGCCAGGTGTTCATCGGCGAACGCGCGCCCGACTTCGAGCTGGATGGCTCGCGGGGCCGGCCGGTCAAACTCTCCTCGCTGCGCGGCGACTGGCTGCTGCTCGTCTTCGCCGATCGCAAGGAGGACCTGGTGCCGCTCCAGCAGAGCTGGGACGAGTTGCGGCCGCTCGGAGTGCAGGTGGTCGGCGTGTGCAACGAGAAGGCGCGGTCCCTCGAAGCGTTCTCCGCGAGGACTCCACTGCCCTACGCTTTGCTCGCCGATGTCACCGGGGACATCGCGTCGCTGTACGGCCTGTTCGATCGTGCGCATTCCAACACGCGGCCCGGATTCCTCGTGCTGGATCGCGACGGCATCGTGCGCATGGCGGTGCTCGGACAGCAGCTTCCCGTGGGCGAGATCACGCGACTGGCGCGATTTGCAGTGACCGGATCGTAAAGCGCACGACGCGCGCGTGAGCCCGCGCCGACGCTCATCACGGAAACGTGAATGAACGTGGCGCGGGCTCAATTTTTTCGCGTGCGCCGCCGATATTCTTCGGGCCTCACCTCCGCCCCACGACGACTCCCATCAAGCTTCGGAGGTTCACGTGATGTTTTCCGGCCTCATCGTGGCCGCTGCATTGGTGGCGACCGCACCGTTTCAGACCACGGATGGCGCCAACCGAGCACAGTCACTCGCCGAAGATCTGCAACGACTCCAGACCATCGGCCCGAACACTCCCGAGCCGCCGCAGACCAGCGTCACGGTCGGCGATCCGGCTCCGGATTTCTCGTACGAATCGCACGATCGCACGTGGGTGCACCTGCACGACCTGCTGCAGCAGGGCGACGTGATGCTGGTGTTCGGCGTCACGGAGGACGACGTGCGCACGCTCGAAGCGGAGCGTGACGCGTTGTTGAGCGCCGGCGTCGTGCCGGTCGCGGTCCTGGACCGCGGCGACGGCGCCACCTGGTCGATCGCGCAACGTCTGCACGTCACCTACAGCCTGCTGTCGGACCCGCGGTCCGTCATCGCGGGACAGCTCGATCCGAGCAGTCATCGGGCCGTGCGTTCGTTCTTCGTGGTGGATCGGCGCGGCATCGTCCGCGGTCTCAACCGCGGCGGTCTACCGACCGACGGCTACCTGGCGCTGGCCGCGAAGGCGCTGTCCCGGCCGCTCGAGGGCCTGGCGCTTCCCGCCAACGCCCACTGACCTCTTGTCGCAAACGCGCGAGCCCGCTCGAAACCGAGCGGGCTCGTGGCGTTTCGAGGCGCGCGCGACGGGGCGTGGCGGCGGTGACGCGGCGTGGCGGTGACGCGACGCGGCCGCGGGGCGTCGCGCGCGGCGGCTACGCGGCGCGCTGCGGGGCGGCGTCGGCGGCCTGGCGCAGCACGCGCTCGACGTCGGCGAGCGAGAACGGCTTCGGCATGACGAAGTCCACGCCGTGGGCGTGGGCCGTGCTGCCCTCGAGCTGGTAGCCCCAGCCCGTGACGAGCACGACCGGCACGAGCGGGCGCTGCGACTTGACGCCGAGCGCCAGGTCCCAGCCGTTCACTTCGGGCATGCCGAGATCCGTGAACACGATGTCGAAGCCGCCGTGGATGAACGCGTCGAGCCCGGCGGCGCCGCCGAGCGCGACCTGCACGTCCTGGCCGAGCGCGCGCAACAGGTCGGCGAGCACGCTCAGCACCGGCTCCTCGTCGTCCACCACGAGCGCATGCAGTCGCGGCAACGGGCCGGCGTCGGCGTCGCCTGTGTTGGATTCCTGCGCCTGGCCCACCGGGAAGCGCACCACGAACTCGGTGCCCAGGTTCGGCTGGCTCTCGACCGCGATCGTGCCGCGGTGGCGCGTGACGATGCCGTAGGCCACGGACAGGCCGAGCCCGGTGCCCTTCACCTCCTTCGTGGTGAAGAACGGATCGAAGATCTTGCCGCACGTCGCTGCGTCCATGCCCACGCCGTTGTCGCGGAAACGCACCGTGACGTCGCGGTCGTCGCTCTCGCTGCTGACGGACAGGCGTCCGCCCCAGGGCATGGCGTCGACCGCGTTCAGCACCAGGTTCGTGAACACTTCGCGCAGTTCGGACGCGTTGCCCGCGACCGGCCGCGCCGCCTTCAGGTCCACGTCGACGTCGACGCTCACGCCGCGCCGCTTGGCGCCGGCCTCCCATGCGGTGCGCGTCAGCTCGAGCACGCCGACGAGCACGTCGTTGACGTCGAGCGTCGCGAAGCGCTCGTCCTGGCGCACGCGCGTGAACTCCTGAACGCGGCGCACCGTGTGCGCGCCGTCGTGCGCGGCCTGCTCGATGATGCGCAGCTGGCGGCGCGTCTCCGGGTCCTTCACGTTCTTGAGCAGCAGCTGGGTGCGCCCGAGGATGGCGGCCAGCACATTGTTGAAGTCGTGCGCAACGCCGCCGGCCATTTCGCCGAGCGCGTTCAGCTTCGCGGACTGCACGAGCTGCGCCTGCGTCTCGCTCAACTCGTCGTAGGCGTGCTTCGTCTGCTCGAACAGCCGCGCGTTCTCGATGGCCGCGCTGCACAGACCGGCGAACAGCGTGGCCAGTTCCAGGTCGTCGTCCACGAAGTAGCGGGCGCCGTAGCGCAGCATCGTCAGCACGCCGAGCACGCGCCCGCGCAGCACGAGCGGCACGCACATGAGCGAGCTGAGTTCGACCGGCGGAGTGTTCGGGATGGTGATGGCGCGCGGGTCGTTCTCGGCGTCGTTCACGATCTCGCCGCGCCCGGTCAGGGCCACCGTACCGGTGATGCCCTCGCCCACTTTGAGCCGGCACGCCATCATCTCTTCGTAGTAATTCTCCACTTCGCACACGGCCGGCTTCAGCAGCATGTCCGACTCGTCGAGCAGGAACACCGTGCACTCGTCGGTCTGGATGACCTGACGCACCTGCTGGGCGATCGTCGTGAGCACGGTCTTCAGCTCGAGCGAGTGGACGATGGCGTGGCTGACCGTCAGGAGCGCCGCGAACTTCTCCTTCTGCGCCATCTCGCGGCGCAGCAGATCGCTCAGCTCGTCGTCGGCGATGGCCGATGCCGGATTCGGCCGCAGCGTCACGAACCAGCCCGCGAACCCGGCGTGAGCGAACTCGATGCGCGAGCACAGCAGTTCCTCGTCCGGCGCATGCGCGAGGCGCGCGCGCACGAGGCGCAGGCCGCTGGGGCCTTCGCGCAGCTGCCGCGCGATGCCTTCGCGCGTCGCCGGCACGAGCCAGTCGACGAGCGCCGTGCCGGTCAGCGCCGACGCGGGCCGGGCGAACAGCGCGGACGCCGCGCGATTGCCGAGGCGGATGCGCAACTCGCGATCGACGAGGAGCAGCGGGCTCGGCACCGCTTCCATGAGCGGCACGAGCACCGACTCGACTTCGGGAGCGGCCGCATCGTCGAGCGATTCGCCAGGGAGCAGCAGCGCGGCCACCGCGCGGCCGGCGCGCGACGCCGGAAGGCCCTGCGCCATCCAGCCGCGCACGGATTCGTGCGCGCTCTCGACCACGCCCCAGACGTCGGGCAGCGCGCGCTCGAGGCGGCCCATCAGCGCCTCGGCTTCCTCGCCCGCCCGCTCGGCCCCGAACGACGGAGTCAGCTCGCGCGCCACGGCTTCGAGCAGTCGCGGCCGGTGGCGCTGGAAGAAGCGGACGATGGAATGGCTCAAGAGGGCTCCGGAGGTGAGGGATCGTCGCAGGTTATCGGCGGAGCGGGGGGTGCGCTTGAGATGGGTTGTCGCCATGCGGCCAATGGGTTGACCCGCCGGCGCGCGATCCCCTAGCGTCCCGGGCCTTGCGGCTCCCGACGGCCGATCCCGGGAGCCGATTTCCTTTCCCGGGCGTCCCTCGAAGAAAAGGGAGCCCGCCATGTTGTGCCGCATTCCCACCGCGACGCTGTGGGGCCTCGAGGCATTCGCCGTCGAGTGCGAAGTGGACCTGGGGCCGGGACTGCCCGGCTTCGTGCTCGTCGGCCTGCCCGACGCGACCGGCCGCGAGGCCCGCGAGCGCGTGTGGCCGGCGCTGCGCAACGCCGGCTTCCAGACGCCGGATCGTCGCGTCACCGTGAACCTCGCGCCGGCCGAGCGGCGCAAGGAAGGCGCGTCCGCCGATCTCGCGGTGGCGCTCGGTCTGCTGATCGCCACGCTGCAGGCGCCGCCCGCGCGCCTCGCCGGCGTCGCCGCGATCGGCGAGCTGGCGTTGGACGGCACGCTGCGCGCGGTGCGCGGCACGCTGAGCCTGGCGGAGGCGGCCGCCGGGGCGGGCGCGACGACGCTGCTGTGCGCCGCGGCGTGCGCGCCCGAGGCCGCGCTCGTCGAGGCGCTGGGCGTGATCCCGATCGCCACGCTCGGCGAAGCCGTCGAGTGGTTGCGCGGCGCCGATCGTGAGCGCCAGTCGCCGGCCCCACCCGACCGCCTCGAGGACGCCGGGCCCGACCTCGCCGACGTGCGCGGACAGCTCGTCGCGCGGCGCGCGCTCGAGATCGCCGCGGCCGGCGGGCATCACGTGCTGTTCGTCGGCCCGCCCGGCGCCGGAAAATCCATGCTCGCGCGCCGACTGCCCGGCATCCTGCCGGCGCTCGAATCGCGCGAGTCCGCGACGGTGACGCGGCTCCACTCGGCGGCCGGCATGCGCGCGCCCGGCCTCGGGCTGATGCGCGCGCGGCCGTTCCGCGCGCCGCATCACTCCATCTCGCGCGCCGGCTTGATCGGCGGCGGCACGCCGCCCCGGCCCGGCGAGCTGTCGCTCGCGCATCACGGCGTGCTCTTCCTCGACGAGCTGTCCGAGTACCCGCGCACTCTCCTGGACGCGCTGCGTGAACCGCTCGAGACCGGCGACGTGTGGATCGCGCGTGCCGCGTCGCGCGTGTGCTTCCCGGCGCGGGCGCTGATCGTCGCGGCCATGAACCCCTGCCGCTGCGGCTGGCTCGGACATCCCAAGCGCGGCTGTCGCTGCACGCCGCCCGAGCTCCAGCAGTACGCGGCGCGCGTCAGCGGCCCGGTGCTCGATCGGCTCGATCTCCAGGTCGAGGTGCCGGCCGTCGGTTCGCGCGACCTGCTCGGCCCCGCGTCGGGCGAGTCGAGCGCGGCGGTGCGCGAACGCGTGCTCGCGGCGCGGACACGCCAGCGCGAGCGCGGCGCGCTCAACGCCCGGCTACCGGACGCCGCGCTCGAACCGCTGTGCGCGCTCGACGACGCGGCGCGGCGGCTGATCGTCGATGCGGTGGACCGCGGCGGAATGTCGGCGCGTGCGGTGCACCGCGCGTTGCGCGTGGCACGGACGATCGCGGATCTCGCGGGCGAGGCGGGCGTCTGCGCGCTGAGATTGGCCGAGGCACTGCAGTATCGGGCGTACGAGGCGCGGAGGGTCGTCACGAGGTGAGCGAGCGCGCCCACGGGCAAGCTGGGCGGCGCGCTCAGGCGTGCGCTAGGTCAGTTCGTAGCTCAGGGTGAAAGGATGCTCGAGACCGTGCCCGACGGCGGAGCTTCCCTCGCCCGAGAGGCCGACCAGGTCTCCGGTCGCGGAGCCGGCGATGACGGAATAGGACTCCTTCGCCTGCCCGTCTTCGAAGACGCCGGTGCGCTGCAGCACGAAGCTGCCGGTCTTGCCGCCGACCCGCCCAACGACCCGCTCGAGGCCCACGAACGTCGCCGAGCCGTCGTGGCGATACATCATGAGGTACTCGACCTGACCCTCCCCCTCGATGTCGCCCGTGTAGGTCTTGCCAACGCTCGCGCGCGTGAGTTTGGGCTGCGCCTGGCCCTCGCTGTAGGGCTTTTCATCCCAGCTCTTGATGGCGAATCGAGCTTCGCAGCTCTTCTTCATGTTCCCTCTCCCACCGCCGCGCGCACCGCCTCCAACAGCTGCGGAACGTCGACCGGCTTCTGCAGGAAGGCTCGCGCACCGAGCGCGAGCGCGCGGTCGCGGGTCGTCGCCGGATCGCGCCCCGTCAGCACGATGATCGGGATCCCCGCCAACTTGGGGATGGCGCCCAGCCGCTCGAGCACGGCGAAGCCGTCACCGGCCGGAAGACCGAGGTCGAGCACGATCACATCCGGCGTTTCGCGCTGTGCCGCACTGATGGCCGACACGCCGTCGCTCGCGAACACGACCGTGTACTTCTCCGAGCGCAGCCGCCCGCCGACCGCCAGCCTCTGATCCGCCTGGTCTTCGACGACGAGGATCTTCGTCTGCGACATCGCTCCTCCCGTGTTCGTGTCGTGGATCCAGCCCCTCTACACCCGCCGGAACGTGGCGTTCGCATCCACCTGCCGATACGTGACGAACTCGACCGGCGCGAGGCACTTGGGGTACAGCGTCCCGGCGAACTTCTTGACCGCGGCCGACTCGCCGTGGAGTCGGTTCGCGGCTTCGTCGCGCCACACGAAGATGTGCACGAAGCGCGTCGGACGCTCCTCCTCCTGCCACACCTCGTAGCGCAGCGCGCCGTCTTCGTGCGTCCGCACATAGGCGACGAACTCGTGGATCGCGCGCAGCACCTCGTCCATCGCCTCCTCGCGGATCTCGTAGCGCGCGAGCTCGTGAATTTCACCGGGGTTCCCGTGGATCTCCGCCATCGTTGCCTCCTGGTCCGAATCGGCGCCGCGCGGCCTCGACACTGTGCCCTCAAGTCATGCTCGGTTCCGAGAGACTGATGTCAGGACACCGCGCGGCGCAAGTCACAGTGGCGACACCGCGCGTTTCTCATGAGGAAGAACGGGTTCGAAATGGCGGGCGCATGACAGCGCGGACACTCGAGCGACCGGAGGCGGCGCTTGATGAGAAGCCACACGGCGAACCACACAGCCAGAACCAGAAGCATCAGCCATTCCGGAGCGTCGGCATGCCATGCGGCGCGGTAAGCCACCCAACACGCGATGCCCGCAATGGGCCAGCCCATCCACCAGAGGAAGTAATGGTTGCGCCTCGATCGGACTTGCTTCCAGAACTGCTCGAGGACTACCGCGTCCACTCCGTCCATCGCTCGCCCCCTCGCCGCGCGCGGCCGAATTGCGGCGCGATAGTCTGGAGTGCGCCACGCGAAGTCAACGCGATGTGCGTCCGCTCCAGCGCCGTTCGGCGGCGCGCCGGATCGCGGGCATGAGCAGGAGCCGAATGCCGACGATCCCGAAGCGCGCCCAGCGCCAGTACCTCATGAACTTCGCGCGCGCCGCGGCATCCGTGGCCACGGCGCGGGTCTCGTGCGCGAAGCGCGTCGTCTCGGGGCCGAGCGCTTCGGCTTCGAGCGTCCACGCGATCTTCACCAGATCGGGTTCCGCGTAAGCCGCGAAACGCTCGGGCGGGATCGGCGTGAACACGACGTCGGCGCGCCACGGCTGACACACCGCGCCGCGCACGATCACGCGGCCCGGCTCGTCAGCGAGCACGCCCCAACCCGTCTTGCCCGTCTCGGCCAGCAACCCCATCGGCTGGCGCGTCGTGGTGCGTGGGGCACGCAGGAGCCGCTCGCGCAGCCAGATGAGGCCGCGGACGCCGGTCAGGGATTGGAAGTCGAAGTTGCCGGCGACGTCCATGACCACGTCCGCGGGCGCGCGAATCGTCGTGTGAAAGCGCTCGCGAACATCCGCGTCGGGGATGAACGGATCGAGCGGCAGGGCGTTGGAATTGGGAATCGTCGTCCTCCCGCGGTCAGCGACGCGTCACTCTCGCCGCGCGCGATGGTCGCCGCAGTTGGAGGCCATCGTTCACGCTCGGTCGCGCCCTTCGGCCGGCATGTCGAGCCAGAGCGCTCGGAGAGAAAGGTTGATGTCGGAGATGAACAAGAGCAGCGAGACGATCAGGCACAGCATGGAAGAGATGAAGAGGATGGCGATGAGGATCGCGGCGCCGAAATGGAGAAGGGCGCTGAGGAACAGGCCGATCACGAGGAGCACCGCGAGAAGGACGCTGAAGGCGGCGAGCGCGATCCCCGCTCGCACGAGCCGGGCCCGGGTCGCGAGGATCCTCAGTTGCGCGATAAGCCGTGCCCGATCCGCATCGGGCGCGCCATGCAATTCCCGGGTGAGAAGCCGCGACCGGTCGATGACTCTTCCGAAGCGATTCGTCATGCTCAACAGGAGCAGGCCGACGCCGGAGATGAGGATCACCGGGCCAATCGAGAGCTGCAGCATCGGAATCAGGTCGGTCAGCGACATCGGGCTCCCGTGAAGTTGGATCTCAAGCCTGGGTCGAGTGCCGGCTCTCCCGCTCTTCCGGGCGCCTGGGCCACCAGCGTCGCACACGGCGGCGATACTCGGCGTACTCCGCGCCGAACGACCGGCCGAGGACGCGCTCTTCGATCAGCGTGACGAACAGGTGCATCACACCGACGAACAGCAGCGCGTAGCCGGCGAGCGCGATCGACCGATAGAAGATCGCCGCGCCCGCGAGCGCGAGGCCGGCGCCCCAGTACATCGGATTGCGCACGTACCGATACGGCCCGGCCACGACCAAGCGGCGCGGCGGATCGATCGGGAACGGCGTGCCGCGGCCGATCAGCGCGAACGTCACGATGCACCACAATGCGAGCGCGACGCCCACGATCTCGACGGCCACGCCGGCGAATTGCGCGGCGCCCAGATGCGCTGGACGCGTGACGCCCGCCCAGCGCAGGACCTGCCCGGGTAGGAACACGAGCGTGAAGCCCATGAAGAGCACGGCGTACACGAGCGCCCGCACGAGTGCGAACATGCCGTTCCTTACGCGAGGCTCCGCCACATCACGAGATCCGTCTTCGGGCTGCCCATCATCTCGAACTCGAGCGTCGCGCAGGTGCGGAATCCCGCGCGCTCGTAGAAGCGGATCGCGCGATGGTTCTTCTCCCACACGCGCAACCACAACGCGTCGCCGCCCATGTGGCGCGCCTCGGAGACCACCGCGTTCATGAGCGCCGCGCCGAGGCCGGTGCCGAGGCGATCGTGTTCGACGTAGATGCGGACGATGCGGATCGCCTTCCGGCTCGGCACGCTCGCATGCGGCTCGTCCGCGAGGACGCGCGCGTAGCCGACCGGCGTGTCGCCGTCGCGGGCGATCAGGAAGACGGAGCCGGGAGCCGCCAGCTCGCTCGCGATCTGCGCCTCGCTGAACGCCGACGCCAGGTATTGGGCGAGTGCGTCGTCCCCGACCCGGCCCGCGAACGCGGCCGCAAACGTGCGCACGCCGAGCGCGGCGAGCTCGGGCACGTCGGCAGGCGTGGCATGTCGGACGTCGACCGTCGCGCGCTTCGTGTCGTCTCGCTCCATCACCGCTGGCGCCTCACTCTCCGCCGGCCTCAGCCGTGCGTCCCGAGCCGCGGCGTCACGCGCGCTTCGAGCAGCGCGACGAGTTCAGGCTGCATGTAGTCGTACTCATCGGGAATGTCGAGACACACGACGTGCTTCGATCTCAGGTAGGGTCGGAAGCGCTTCGAGAGCTTGTTGCGATGGTGATTCTCCATGACGAAGACGACATCGGCCCATTCGACAAGCTCGGGCGTCACCGGTATCTCGGCGTCGCGGTCGAGTCCGGCCGACTGGACCTCGAGACCCGGCCGCGAGCCGAACACGCGCTCGGCAGTTGGGCTGCGCAGGCGATTCTGACTGCACAGGAACAGCACGTTCATCGATCCCTCACAGCTCGCGCGTCACCTCGTTGACCACCGCGTCGAGGCTGATCGTCAGCCGTGCGCCCTTCTTCGGCAGGTCGCTCACGCCGATCACGGTGCGCGCCGGGCGGTGCTCGCCCATCTCTTCGGCGTAGGCGCGGTTCATGTCGTCGAAATCCTCCATGTGCTTCAGGTACACGCGCACGTGGAGGACTTGCGGGATGCCGGAGCGCGCGATCTCGAGCAGCGTGCGGAACGCCTTCAGGATGTGGCGCGTCTGCGCGTACGCGTCGGGCGCGGCCACTTCGCCGGTCGCGGGGTCGACGGCGGCGGTCGCGGAGATCGTGACGAACGGCCCGGCCCGCGCCACGTGGCTGTACGGGCCGATCGGCTTCATCACACCGGCCGGAGTGAACGTCTCGACTTTCATGACAGTCGGTACGCTACTTCAGTCCCTCGACGAGGTACAGGTCGCCGAGTCGGTGCCGAGCGCCTCGCCTCGAGTCGGGCGCAGCGTCACGCGCGCACGTTCCCGTTGACACGCGCCGGGCGCTTCCTCGAAACTACGCGCCAGTTCGCTCGCGCGATTTCACTCGCGCGCGGTTCCCAGGGCTCGGGCGGCTCGAAGGAATCGGGAGGGTTGGGTCCCTCCGTGTGTGGGAGCCCCGAAAAGGAGGTGATCCATTGGACAGTAAACGCTGTGGTTCGGTGGAGGTGGCGTCCTCGTAGGGGAACTCTGGGCGCTGGTGCGCGAGGTGCATCCCCAGGACGGGGGTAACCCAGCGCCACCGAAGCCGAAAGTTTTCTGAGGCTCCGGTCCGAAGTCGGACCGGAGCCTTTTTTCATGCGCCGGAGGCCGCCGGCCATCGGCCGAGCCGCACGAACAGGAGAACGTGCGTGGCGATGATGAGGGGCACGAAGTACGTCAGGAGCAGCGACAGCGGCAGGTGGAGGAGCGGCGCGACGCCGCCCGGGTCCGCCATGCCGACGCGCGCCGCGGTCAGCACGACTCCGACAATGTCGATCAGCCCGATCACGTTCCACGCAACATAGGCGACGCGGCGGGCCGCGCCCTGGGGCCGGCCGGCGAGCAGCAGCGCGACGGCGCCGAGCACGACCACGAGGTCGCCCCATCCCGCGGGCACGGCGAACGCCGGCGACAGCGCGCCGCTCGCCGACAGCCTCAGGAAGACGATCCCGACGAAGCGCGACAGGTGCAGCACGAGCAGCCACCTCGGATCGACGGACAACGCCCACGCCTGCAGCCACGGCACCATGCGACAGGCGACGAGCGTGGCGACGGTGAGCGAGAGCACCAGCTCCTGCGGCGCGGGCGGGCGCAACGTCGCGAGCCGGCCGCTCGCGCCGAGCAGCAGCGCCAGCGCGAGCCACAGGCCGAGCAGGATGGCGACGCGAGGCCACGTGCCGGCGGGCCGCGGCGATTGGACGTGGGCCGAATCCATCGACCTAGTGGGCGCCGGCCGGCGCGCCGGAACTCTGCGGCCGCGGTTTGCGCAGGATCAGGATCGCCGGCGCCACGATCACGAACGTCATGAGCAGCAGCCGCCACGCGTCGTTGTAACTCAGCATGGCGGCCTGGCGCGTGACCTGGCCGTCGAGCAGTGCGAGCGCGCCCTGGCGCGCGGCCGTCGCGGGATAGCCGTGCGCCATGAGGTTCGCGGCGATGCCGCGCAGGCGCTCCTGGACGAGCGGATTGCCCGCGTCGAGCGAGCTCACGAGATCGACGCGATGCATCTGCGTGTGCGTGGTCACGAACGACGCGAGCACGGCGATGCCGAACGAACCGCCCAGCTGGCGCGACAGATTGATGAGCCCCGACGCCTGCTGCGCCTCGCTCGGCTTCAGGCTGGTGAACGCCACGTTGTTGATGGGCGCGAACAGCAACCCGAGCGCGGCGCCGCGGATGATGAGCGCGATGCGCACGTCGTCGTCTCCGGCCAGTACGCTCAAGTGCCCGAGCCGCCACATCGCGGCGATGATCAGCACGACGCCGGCGCCGATCAGCACGCGCGGGTCGGCCAGCGGCTTCGCGCCGGTCAGCAGCCGGCCGCACAGCAGCGCGGTCGCGGCGGTGGCCAGTCCGCCCGGCATCAGCGACAGGCCGGTCTTCGTCGGCGTGTAGTGCAGGATGGTCTGCGTGAACAGCGGGAACATGAACGTGCCGCCGTACAGCGCGAAGCCGAGCGCCACGAACAGGAACAGGCACGCCGCCAGGTCACGGTTCTTGAGCACGCGCAGTTCGATCACCGGATGACGGTTGCGCGGCGACAGCTCCCACACGAGGAGCCCGACCAGCGAGAACCCCGACAGGATGGCGAGCCGCGTGATCCAAACGTTCGCGAACCAGTCCTTGGAATTGCCCTGCTCGAGCACGTATTGAAGCGAGCCCACGCCGACCGTCAGCAGCGAGATGCCGAGCCAGTCGACATCGCCCTCCTTGCGCCTGTGGTCCGGCGGATCCTTGAGGAACGCGCCGACCAGGAACGTCGACGCGATGCCGATCGGGACGTTGATGAAGAAGCACCAGTGCCACTGGTAGTTGTCCGTGATCCAGCCACCCAGCGTGGGGCCGAGCGTGGGCGCGACGATGACGCCGAGCAGGAAGATGGACTGCACCATGCCCTGCTGCTCGCGCGGGAAGATCTGGCGCAGCGTGGCTTGCGCCGTGGACAGGAGCGCCGCCCCGCCTGCGCCCTGCACGATCCGCCAGAACACCAGCTCGATGAGCGTGCCCGACGTGCCGCAGAAGAACGACGCCACCACGAACAGGATGATCGAGAACGTCAGGTAGCGCTGGCGCCCGAAGCGCTCCGTGAAGAACGCGGTCATGGGCAGGAACACGACGTTCGAGAGGATGTAGCCCGTGCTGACCCAGCCGATCTCTTCGTGCGTCGCGCCGAGGTTGCCGGCCATCTCGGGCAGCGCGACGTTCACGATCGTGGTGTCGAGCACCTCCATGATCGCGGCCGTGATGAGCCCGAGCAGGATGAGCCAGCGGTAACGGGCGACGAACTCGCTCGCGGCCCGCGTCGCCTCGGCGATCTGGTCGGGCGTCCGTGCCGGATGGCCGGGAGCGAAGGCGCGGTCCGTCACGCGGCGCCCTCGCCGGCGCGTACCGGCAAGGCCGCCCGGCGTCCGGCGGCGGGTCGAATCGGGGGCTGAATCATGAACGGCACACGCTAGGGGCTCTCCCAAGAGCCGTCAATCCGCACGACCCGGGCCCTGAAGGACCGCGCCGACGGCTCACGCGCTGCTCGGCGGACGATCGGCTGCTCGAGCTAGCGCGTTGGCCCGAAGCCGTTTGATGCGAGGGGAAGATGCTGAACAACTATTTCACGTCCGGGGGCTTGCATTCCCGGAGGGGCGGACCCATATTGCTTTCGTCTCCGGTAGCTGTGGATGTGCTCAAAGCCTTTGAAGCCGCCCAGGACCGTTTCCAGGGCGGCGTTTTCGTTATAGGGCCGCGCATCGGAGTTTCCGGGACGGCCGGTCATGGTGACCGGGCGCCGCCGTCGCGATCTGACGGTCGTTCAGCGGGTCTCCGGACCCGGGTAATCCAAGGAGCATGCAGTGGCTAGTGGAACCGTGAAGTGGTTCAACGAGGCGAAGGGTTTCGGTTTCATCTCTCAGGAAGGTGGCGAAGACGTTTTCGTTCACTATTCCGCGATCACGGGCGAGGGTTTCAAGACCCTGGCCGAGGGTGAGCGCGTCGACTTCGACGTCAACCGAGGCCCGAAGGGTCTGCAGGCGAGCAACGTCCGTAAGGCCTAGTTCGTCCGAGGTACCACCTCGCGCAATGAAGGCGGCGCCCCCAGCGCCGCCTTCAGCGTTTCCGGACCGGAGGCGGCTCGCTCGGGCACGGATTACAGCAGCTGCCGCGCGCGCAGGCTGACGACGCCGCGCTCCGCCACGATCACGTGATCGAGCACGCCGATTCCGACCAGGTCGCCGACCTGCACCAGCCGGCGCGTGATGCTCAGGTCCTCCTCGCTCGGCTCGGGATCGCCGCTCGGATGGTTGTGCACGAGCACGACGCTGGCCGCCGAGCGCACGATCGCCGGCTGGAACACCTCGCGCGGGTGCACGATCGACGCGTTCAGGCTGCCGATGGACACGGTCTCCCTCGCCTCGATCTCGTGCCTGGCGTTCAGCAGCAGCACGACGAAGTGCTCCTTCCTGGCTCTCGTCAGGTCGCGAACCGCGGCCAGGACGTCGTCCGGCCCGCGGATCGCGCCGCCGGGAAGGCGATGCTCACGCGCGCGGCGCCCCAGCTCGAACGTCGCCATCAGCGCGGCGGCGCGCGCGCGTCCGATGCCCCGCACCCGCGTCCAGCGCGCAAGGCTCCAACCCGCCATCTCGACCAGCGTGCGCCGGGCCAGCGTCCGCGCGATGCGCCGCGCGCTCAGGCCCCGTGAACCGGACCCGAGCACGAGCGCCAGCAATTCCTCGTCGTTGAGGGCCGTCGTGCCGAGCGCGTCCAGCTTTTCGCGCGGCAGGCGGGGTGCGGCGGGCGGGCGCGGCGTCGCGTCGAGACGCGCGTCCCAGGGCTCCGGGCTCGGCAATGGACCTCCGGCGGGGCTTTGGCGCGAGGGCACGGCTCTGCGATACTCTCCCGTCGCGAAACGGCGGTACGGTTCCGGCGGCCGCGAGTCACCCGGTCCCTCCCGGGCATCGAACGGAGAATCGACAGCATGCGTCGTGCCATGGTTGCGCTCGCGTTCACCGCGATCCTCAGCACCGTCCTCGCGGTCCGCGGCGACGGTGAGCCCAAGGAAGCCACCTCCGTCAACGGGGTTGGCCTCATCGATTACACCGACCGCTCGGCGTGCAAGCTCGGCACGTGGTGCAAGTATCAGGTGACCGGCCAGAGCCAGATGGGGATGCACGACGATTACACGGTGGTCGTCGCGATCGCCGGGGAAGAGCGCTTCTGGGGCGAGGACTGCTTCTGGGTCGAGACCGTGACGGAACCGCGCGACGGCTCGCCGAGCGTCGTCGCTCAGCTCATGTCCTACGACATCTTCAGCGACGAGAACCCGACCAAGAACATGAAGTACTACATGCGCAAGGTGTGCAGCGAGGTGGACGAGGAAGGACGGCCGATCATGGTCGTCATGCGCCGGCCGCCGACGACGCTGACCACGCGCGGCGAGGCGACGCGCAACGATCCCATGCGCATCGACACGCTGGCCGCCGACACGACGATCCAGGCCGCGAAGGGCGAGTTCAAGTGCCGCCACGTCCGGATCAACGAGGGTATCGGCAGTTCGCTCGAACAGCGCGACAGCACCGTGTTCACGGAAGTTCGCGAATCGCGCGACGTGTACGTTTCCAAGCAGATCCCGCTGACGCGCGTGGTCATCGAGGACATCGTGCACCAGATCGGGCGCCGCACGTGGCTCGTGGGCCGCTCGCAGGACGCGCCGATGAACATCCTCGACCGCGCGTCCGGAAGGTCGTTGCTCATCGGCTACGGCAACGACTACAAGGCCGGCGTCGTGCCCGAGCGGTTCCGGAAGTCCCTGGCCGAGCAGGACCGCGGCGCGGCCGCCGCGGTGCGCACGCCCGCGCTGTCGAGCACGAAGCGCACGACGCCGGGCGCGAAGCGCTGACGTTCCGCCGCTGAGAGGTGGGACGTCCGCCGGACGCGCCGGCGCCCGCGCGTCCCTGGGCCGCAGGTCCTAGCCGGCCTCCGGTTCGCCTTCGAACAGCCCGCGCGCGAACGCCGGCGCGTCGAACGGTTCCCAGTCGTCCACCCCTTCGCCGAGGCCGACGAGGCTGATCGGCAGGCCGAGTTGCTCCGCGATCGCGAGCAACGCGCCGCCGCGCGCCGTGCCGTCCAGCTTCGTGAGCGCCAGGCTGGTGATCGGCGTCGCACGCTGGAATTCACGGGCCTGCGCCAGGCCGTTCTGCCCGAGCGTCGCATCGAGCACGAGCAGCACGTGATGCGGCGCACCCGGCACGAGGCGCGCGCACACGCGACCCACCTTCTCAAGTTCCGCCATCAGATTCTGCTTCGTGTGCAGCCGCCCCGCCGTGTCGACGAGCACGACGTCGACGCCGCGAGCCAGCGCCGCGCGCAACGCGTCGTGCACGACCGAAGCCGGGTCCGAGCCCGAGCCCGCGGTCACGATCTCGACGCCGGCGCGCGCCGCCCACACCTCGAGCTGTTCGGTGGCCGCGGCGCGAAACGTGTCGGCGGCGACGAGCAGCGTGCGCCGGCCGTCGCGCGCGAAGCGCGCCGCGAGCTTGCCGGCCAGCGTCGTCTTGCCCACGCCGTTGACGCCGACGAGCAGCGCGACCCACGGCTTCTCGGCGCCGGGCTCGAAGCGCGCGCTCGCGCCGAGCGTCTCGAGCGCCGCCGCCTCCAGCGCCGTGCGCAAGTCGACGTCGCCGCGGCGCACGCGCAGTGAAGCGCGCTCGAGCAGCGCGTCCGTGGTGGCGGGGCCGACGTCGGCGCCGAGCAGCGCTTCTTCGAGCGCCACGCGCGTCGCGTCATCCAGCGGGCCGCGCCGCGTCAGCACGGCGCCGAGCCCGGCGGTCAGCCGCTCGCGCGTGCGCTCGAGGCCCTGGCGGAATCGATTCCACAGGCTCAATCGCGTCTCACGAAAACTCCCGCCGGCCCGTGGAAGGACCGGCGGGAGCGCAATGGTTCCCCGCGAAACTCAGTCGCCGGCCACGCCGGCCAGCACTTCGGTTTCGCGTCGCTCGCGCGGCGCCGAGGACTCGGCTCCGTCGAAGCGCACCGAGACGAGCTTCGAGACGCCCAGTTCCTGCATGGTCACGCCGTACAGGCAGTGCGCCGACTCCATCGACTTCTTGTTGTGGGTGATGACCACGAACTGGGTGCGGTCGCTGAAGCGCTGCAGCATCTTGAGGAAGCGCTCGACGTTCGCGTCGTCGAGCGGCGCGTCCACCTCGTCGAGGAGGCAGAACGGCGACGGCTTGACCAGGTAGATGGCGAACAGCAGCGCGATCGCGGTGAGCGCGCGCTCGCCGCCCGACATCAGCGAGATGCTCTGCAGATGCTTGCCGCGCGGCTTCGCGGCGATCTCGATCTCGCACTCGAGCGGATCCTCGCCCACCATGCGCAACTCGCAGTCGCCGCCCTCGAACAGCGTCTTGAAGATGTCGCGGAAGTGCTCGTGCACCTTCGCGAACGTCTCGCGGAACATGTCGCTGGCCGTGACGTTGATCTTCTCGATGGCCTCGAGCAGCTGCGCCTTGGCGCGCGTCAGGTCCTCGCGCTGCTGCGTGAGGAACTGCCAGCGCTCCTTCTTCTTTCCGTACTCCTCGAGCGCGAGCAGGTTCACCGCGCCGAGACCGCGCAGGCGCCCGCGCAGATCGCCGAGCCGCGCCTCGGCCTCCGCCGGATCGAATCCTTCGGGCGGCGCCGAGGGCGTCCAGTCGGCCGGCGACATCTGGTACTCGGTGCGCAGACGCTCGAACGTCAGCTCCAGTTCGGAGTGCGTCTGCAGGCGGTCCAGCTCGATCTGGTGCAGCAGCTCGCCGAGCTCGGTCTGCTCGAAGCGGCGCTGGCGCGCGTCGTCCTCGCCGGCCAACACCTCGGCCTTGAGCCCCTGCATCCGCGTCTGGAGTTCGACGACACGGGTCCGCTGCGAGCCTTCGGATTCGAGGAGCCCGGTGAGTCCCGACGACAGCCCGTGGACCTCGGCCTCGATCTCCGCGACCTGGGCCCGCGCGCCGCGCGCGTCCTCCTGGCGCTCCGCGATGCCCGACTCCAGCTCGCGCCGCGTCTGTTCGGCGCGCGCGACAGGCGCAGCAGCGTCTCGCGCGCGGCGTGCGCCGCGGCCGCGGCCTCGTCGCGCCGACCCTGCAGCGCGTTCAGCGCGCCGTCCAGGTCGGTGAGCTGCGCGCGGGCCTGCGCCAGCTGTCCCTGGTACTCGGCCAGGTCGGCCTCGGCCTGGGCGCGGGCCCGCTCGAGCGACGCGAGCTCGACGTCGGTGTGCTCGATCTCCCGCTCGCGTTCCGTGGCTTCGGTCGTCGCCCACTGGCGCTCGCGCTCGGCCGCGTCCAGTTCGCGACGCAGCGTCTCGAGCGCCTCGCGGCGCACGTCGACCTCGCGCTCGGCCGTCGTCCGGTCGCCCTGCGCCTGGGCGCGTCGGCTTTCGATCGCGCCGCGCTCGTGCTCGAGGCCCTCGATGGCCAGCGACAACTCGGCGATCTGTCCGGCGAGTTCGCGGATCTCGGTCTCGCGATGGAGCAGCCCGCCCAGGTTGCGCGACGATCCGGCGCGCACGCGGCCCTTCTCCCACACTTCGCCGTCGAGGCTCACGAAGCGCTGGCCGCTCTCGGACTCTCCGGCCAGCCGCGCGGCCGTCGCGCGGTCTTCGACCACGATCACCGAGCCGAGCAGCCGGTCGGCGACGATGCGGAAGCGATCGGGACAACGCACGAGGGCGGACGCGCGACCCACGACCCCCGCACCCTCGGGCGCGGGGGCGAGCGCACCGGCGCCGAGTGTGGACACGTCGACGAGCGTGGCGCGGCCGCTCTCGAAGCCGCGCAGGCGCTCGACGGCCCGATCCAGCGCCGCGCGATCCTCGACGAGCACGAACGCCGCGGCCTCGCCGAGCGACGCTTCGAGCGCGTCCAGGTAGCGTGCCGGAACCTCGAGCACGTCGGCCACGACGCCGAGCACGCCGTCGGGGCGCACGCCGTCGCCGAGCAGCGCCTTCACGCCCTCGGAGACCCCTTCGAAGTTGCGCTTCAGTTCCAGCAGCGTGGCCAGGCGCGACTCGGCCGCGGCCCGCGACTGGCGCTCGCCCGACAGCGACGCGCCGAGCCGCTCGACGTCGGCGGCCAACGCCTCGAGCCCGCGGTCCACTTCCGCGAGCATGCGCCGGGCTTCGTCGAGTTCCAGCTCGAGGCCGGCCCGGCGTTCGCCGGCGCCGCGCACTCGGGTCTCGAGCTCCGTGAGGCGCGACACGATTTCGGCGCGTCGAGCTTCGGCCTGCGCCCGACGCTCGTCGAGCGCCGTCTGCCGCTCCCGCACGCGTTCGCACGCGCCGCGCTTGTCGGCTTCCGCCGAGAACAGATCGAGCGAGAGCTGCTTGTGGTCGGCGACGACGAGGCGGCGCTCGCGCAGCTCGCCCTCGAAGCCCTCGAGCACGCGCTCGGCGTCTTCGGCCGCGGTTTGCGCGGCGTCGCGGCCCTCGCGTGTCGCCGAGCGCCGTTCGTCGGCCTCGCGCTCGCGCTGCCCGGCCTCGGCGTGCCGCTCGCGCATCGCGGCGACGTCGTCATCGTTCTCCGCGGCGCGCTGCGACAGGCCGGAGGCGCGCTCGCGCAGCAGCACGACCTGATGCTCGGCGCGCGTGCGCGCCTCTTCACGATCGCGGAGACCGCCCTGCGCCGTCGCCAGTTCGCGCTCGACCTCGAGCAGCGCGAGTTTGCGATCGTTCAGCGTGGCCTCGAGCGTGTCGAGCGCGGCGGTCATGCCCTCGCGGCGCACCGCCTCCTCCTGCCACTGTTCCTTCGACTCGGCTTCCCTGGCGCGCAGCGCCTGGACGCGGCCCGAGGTCAGCGCGAGGTCGAGGTCGCGGATCTCGTCGCGCAGGCGCTGGTACTTCCGCGCCTTGCCGACCTGGCGCGCGATCGAGCGCAGTTCGCGCTCGATCTCGAACACGATGTCGTTGAGGCGCGTCAGGTCGCCTTCGGTGGCGTCGAGCTTGTTCAGCGCCTCTTTCTTGCGCGACTTGTACTTCGTGATGCCCGACGCCTCCTCGAACAGGAAGCGGCGGTGCCCGGAGTTGTCGCTCAGCACGTGATCGACCATCGAGCGCTCGATCACCGAGTACGCGTGACTGCCCATGCCGGTGTCGAAGAACAGGTCGCGGATATCCTTCAGGCGGCACGGCGTCTTGTTCAGGAAGTACTCGCTCATGCCGGAGCGGAACACGCGGCGCGAGATCGTGACCTCGCTGAACTCGGTCGGGAGGATGCCGCGATCGTTCTTGAACGTGAGGTGCACTTCGGCGAGGCCGAGCGGCTTGCGCGACGGGCAGCCGTTGAAGATCACGTCTTCCATCGAGTCGCCGCGCAGCTGCTTGGCGCTCTGCTCGCCCATCACCCAGCGGATGGCGTCGGAGACGTTCGTCTTGCCGCAGCCGTTCGGACCGATGACGCCGGTCACGCCATCGCTGAACAGCAGCGTGGTCTTGTCGACGAACGACTTGAAGCCCTGGAGTTCGAGCTTGTGGAGAAACATCCTTGTCCCCTCTCGTCTGGCGGCCGCTGGCAATCGTGCTGCGGCCGGCACGTCCGAGGTGTAAGCCGAGACTTCCGATGTGTTGGCTTTCGATGTCGAGCGCTGTCCCGGCGGCCCCGCCCGCGGCATTTCCGGCGCGCCGCCCTAGGGTTTCCCCGTGATCAAGGGCGGTGCGGCGCCGGTCGAACTGCGGCTGGATTGGCCTTAACGCGTTAAATTAGCGGCAGCCTGCCCGAGGGTCAATCACTCTCTTGTGCTTGGGGGCGTCGCGTCGCGCCGTCCGCTCCGGCGAGCGCGGCCGCGAGCGCGGACGCCAGTTCATCGAGTTCGGCGTCGGCGAGCGTGCGCGGATCGAGGCGGAAGCGGTCGCGGCGCACGACCCCGACGATGGCCGGCTCGGCGGCCCGCGCGCGACGCTCGACTTCGGACGCGCTCACCCCTCGCACCGCGAGTTCGACGACCCAGCCACGCAGCTTCTCGAGCGGCAGCGCGCCGCCACCGACCTCGCCGTCGCCCGGGACGACGCGCGCGCTGGCGCCCGTCACGCGCGCCTCGAGCGCGGCCGCCAGGCTGCGCGCGCGTGGCTCCTCGCGCTCGGCGCTCGAGCCCAGCATGGCCAGCGTCGGGACGTCGCGAAGCGCGCGCTCGGGGTCGGCGTACAGCGGCAGCGTGGCCTCCAGCGCGGCCAGCGCCAGCTTGTCGAGGCGCAGCGCGCGCGCCAGCGGGTCGCGTCGGGCGCGCTCGATCCAGCGCCGGCCGCCCAGCACGAGCCCGGCCTGCGCGCCGCCCAGCAGCTTGTCGCCCGAGCACGTCACGACGTCGGCTCCGGCCGCCAGGCACTCGGACACGGTGGGCTCGTGCTCGAGCCCGAAGCGGGCCACGTCCACGAGCGCGCCGCTGCCGAGGTCCTCGAGCAGCGGAATCCTGCGGCGCCGCGCCAGCTTCGCCAGGTCCGCCGCGCCGGGGCGCGCCGTGAAGCCCGACAGCCGGTAATTGCTGGGGTGCACGCGCAGGATGGCGGCGACGTCGTCGTGGCGCTCGAGCGCGCGTTCGTAGTCCTTCAGGTGCGTCCGATTCGTGGTCCCGACCTCGACCAGCGTGGCGCCGCTCTTTTCGAGGATGTCGGGCACGCGGAACGAGCCGCCGATCTCGACCAGTTCGCCGCGCGACACCACGACCTTGCGGCCGGCGGCCAGGCTCGACAGCACGAGCAGCACCGCGGCCGCGCCGTTGTTGACGACCAGGGCGGCTTCGGCGCCGGTCAGCCGGGTCAGCCAGCGCTCCACGCCGGCGCCGCGATCGCCGCGCGCGCCGGCGGCGAGGTCGTACTCGAGGCTGCAGTAGCCGCGCGCCACCGCGGCCACCGCGTCGCGCGCCGGGGCCGCGA
>Ga0310810_10001299_pt1 | contig 25982 bp, 25 predicted proteins | sample NCmetagenome_FD_207641 | JGI IMG/M metagenome (GOLD analysis project Ga0310810, IMG submission 207641) | Soil microbial communities from experimental microcosm in Duke University, North Carolina, United States - NC | ecosystem: Engineered > Artificial ecosystem > Soil microcosm > Unclassified ...
TGCCGACTAAACATATCGCGGCGTTTCGTCAGCGTGTTAATGAATACTACAAGGCACAGCAGCTCGATCACGAATCGCAGCGCCAAACATTGCACCCTGTCGAAGACGCAGAGGCGCCGCTCGAGGCCGTTACCGAAGCGGTCATGGCGCAAATCGCGACGCTCGAGCCATTTGGAAACGGCAACCCGCAGCCAGTACTACTGACGAAACAGGCGGTGGTGCGCTATGTGCGTCGAATGGGTGCTGAAGGCCAGCATGTTAAGCTGACGGTTCATGATGGTACGACGAGTGTCGATGCTATCGCATTTTCGGCGCCTGAACACTTTTTTGTCGAACCGGGCACAATGATTGACCTGTGGTACCAGCCTGAGTTGAACGAATGGCAGGGTCGACGAAGCATACAGGCTAAGTTGCTTCATCTCCGTACGATCTAGTATTGTGCAAACGAACTGTATCTGTTACAATGGTGTTCATATGGTACAAGTTACACGTAAAGACGAGAAAGAAGCGAACGAGAACATCATTCGCCGATTCAACCGCAAAGTTCTTCAGAGCGGTGTGCTTAGTCAGGCAAAAGCTGCCCAGCGATTTAGCAAACCACTCAGCAAGACTGAGCGACGAGAGAAAGCGATCATTCGCAAAGAACGCAAGGCTGAAAAAGTAGCCAAGATGCGTCTCGGAGTTCGCTAAACGGTGGCTCTTAAAGAGCTGCTCATGAACGATATGAAAGCCGCCTTGTTAGGCGGCAATCGTTTTGAGGGTGAGGTTTTGCGCGGCCTGAAGGCAGCAATTCTGAACGAAGAAGTTGCGACGAATAAGCGAGACGAAGGTCTGGCTGATGCTGAAATCGAAAAAGTTATCGCGCGCGAAATCAAGAAGCGACGTGAGTCAGCGAAACTCTATCGTGACAACGGTCGCGATGATCTAGCTGAGCCCGAAGAGCAAGAAGCGGCTGTACTTGAAAAGTACTTGCCTGAGCAGATGGGCGAGGACGAAATCCGGACACTCGTGCAGAACGCTATAAAAACGCTCGGCGCGTCTGGTCCGCAAGCTATGGGTCAGGTTATCGGTGCGGTCAAGGCTCAAGCCGGCAATAGCGCCGACGGTGCAACCATCGCTGCGATCGTGAAGCAAGAATTACAAACATAACCAATTAGCAGGAGAATATTGTGATACTACTCTTTGGTCCCACTGGTGCTGGAAAAAGTATGCAGGGGCAGATGCTCGCTGTGCGCATGGGTTGGAAATGGCTTTCTACCGGACAGATGCTTCGAGAAAGTGACGATCCGGAAGTTATAAATGTGCTTAAAAGTGGTGAACTTGTCAGCGATGAACTGACGTATGAAGTGTTCGATAAAGCTCTTCGTGACGCCAAGGCAAAGCAATACCCACGCACGATCGTTGACGGATTTCCTCGTACAAAAGAGCAGGCCGAGTGGCTGGCTGACTACATGGAGAAAAATGGCGAGCGAATCGAATTGGTCGTTGTGCTGGAAGTGCCGGAATCGGAAATTATGCAACGCCTCGAACTGCGCGGCCGTATGGAAGACACGCCTGAAACGATCGCCAAACGTATGAATATCTATCGACAAAAAATGTATCCGGTGCTGGGTATTTTTGCCGAAGACGACGTCCGAATCGTTCACCTCGAAGGTATCGGTACCGCCGGTGAAGTACATGACAAGATTTATGATGAAGTAATGAAAGCTGTCGAAGGCAATGCAACCGACGAAGACGTCTGAGCAGATTGAAGCGATGCGCGAAGGTGGAAAGCTACTTGCGCGCATTTTTGATGATATCCGTGGGTATGTTCACGCTGGCATGACTGGTCTTGAGGTCGATGCATTTGTCGGCGAAAAGATTCGCGAATATGGTGCAGAGGCGACGTATAGAAGCAGTGAAGTGAACTTTCCGGGTAATGTCTGTATCAGTCTGAATGAACAGATCGTGCACGGCGTACCGACTGACGTCGAGTTTCGTCAGGGCGATATTGTCAGCTTTGATCTGGTTATTACCTACAAACACATGAAGACCGACAGCGCATTTACGATGATAATCGACGAGCAGCCGAGCGGTGCGACCAAACACTTGCTTCAAGCGACCGAGCGAAGCTTATACGCCGGTGTCGATGCAATAAAAGGCGAGGGCACGCGCGTCGGCGATATCTCGGCCGCAGTTGAGCGAGTCTTGTCCGACGCGCGGCTTGGTATTATTCGGCAGTTGGTCGGACATGGCGTGGGCACACAAATGCATATGCCGCCAGAAATACCCAACTACGGCCAAGCAGGCACCGGTCCAATTCTTAAAGCCGGCGATACGATTGCGATTGAGCCGATGGCGACACTCGGCGGCGAAAAGATTCGCACCGAGGATGACGACTGGACAATCAGCACGCGTGATGGCAGTATGTCGGCGCATTTCGAACACACGGTACTTATCACAAAAGACGGCGCAGAAATTCTCACTCAAAAATAGAGCCTATGCTATACTGGCAGTATGCAAGAAAACTCTCGCTATGCCGTAGGGGTAGATATTGGTACGACAACCGTTCGTTGTGTCGTGGGCCATATCGATGAAACAACAGGTACGCCTACTGTCGTAGGTGTCGGTGCCGCAGCGAACAGCGGTATGCGTAAAGGTATGGTCGTTCACTTGAGCGGTCCAGCGAAGGCTATCGACGATGCACTCGGCGATGCTGAACGCATGAGTGGCTATGAAGTTAATGGCGCAAGTATGAGTATCAATGGCTCACATATTCTGAGTACAAAGGCAGAAGGCATGATTGCCGTCGGTGCGCTCGACCACGAGATTACGCCAGAAGACATTATTCGTGTCGAAGAAGTCGCAACGGTCGGCAAAGTACCACCGAACCGTGAGATTATCGAAGTCGTTCCGCACACATTTAGGCTGGATGGCCAAGATAACATCAAGGATCCTGTCGGCATGACCGGCACACGTCTCGAGATTAATGCCAACGTGGTTAGCGCACTCGCTCCACAGCTTGAAAACCTGCGCAAATCGGCCGAAATGGCGACTGTTGCCGCTCATGATACCGTCCCGTCAGTGCTTGCCAGCGCAAAGGCCGTCCTCAGTGAAAAGCAGCTCGAAAGCGGCGTCGCAGTCGTCGATATGGGCGGTGCTACCACCGGTGTAGCCGTCTTTGAGGAAGGCGATCTTCAGTATGTCGGTATCGTGCCATTTGGCGGCATGAACATCACAAACGACCTTGCAATTGGCCTGAAGACTGACCCTGAAATCGCCGAGCAGATCAAACTCAAGCATGCGTCAGCGACGCCTCGCAAAGAAAACGAGGGCATCAGCTACAAGCACGAGGGCGAAATCTATAGTTTTCAGTCAGAAGAAATCGATGAAATCGTTGAAGCACGTCTCGATGAGGTATTTGACCTCGTTCAAAAAGAACTCAAAAAAGCCGGTCGCGCAGGCCAGCTCCCGAGCGGAGTCGTACTTGTCGGCGGCGCTTCACAGATGAAGCATATGAGTGAATATGTACGCGAAAAGCTTGGTCTAGCAGTACGCCTGGGCAAACCAAGTGGCTTCGGCGGCGTGAACGAGCAAGTCGAATCACCTGAGTATGCAGCGGCATTAGGCTTGATGTTGCTCGACAGCGAAGGTAGCCAATCGCCGATGAACACAAAAAATCATGGCATGAAAGTAGGCGCAAGCAGCGATGCATTGAAGTCTGCGACGGACATGATTAAAAATGTGTTCTCGAAGTTCAAATCGTAGCCTTGAATAATAAAAAGATGTATACTAGTGGATAGTTTTTAGCAAACCCCAGCTAGCTGAGGAGGGAATACATGCCAGAAGTAAAACCAAGTGAAATTCAGACGTTTGCGAGCATCAAAGTTGTTGGTGTTGGCGGCGCTGGTGGTAGTGCGGTAAATCGCATGAAAGATGCAGGCCTATCTGGCGTGCAGTTCATCGCGATGAACACAGACGCTCAGGCGCTGCATAATTCAAAAGCCGACATCAAGATTCATCTTGGTCACAACACGACAAACGGACTCGGAGCCGGTGCTGACCCATCGGTCGGTGAATCGGCAGCTCGTGAGTCTGCTGACGAGATTCGGGATGCGCTTGAGGGCGCAGACATGGTATTCGTCACGATTGGTGCCGGTGGTGGTACAGGTTCTGGTGCAGGTCATGTCGTCGCGGAAATCGCGCGCGATCTTGGTATTCTTGTCGTCGGTGTAGCAACTCGACCATTTAGCTTCGAAGGCGAAAAGCGACGTCTCAATGCCGATGGCGCGATTAACAACCTTGGCCGTCAGGTCGACACATTGATTACGATTCCAAACGATCGCTTACTACAAACGATCGACCGACGAACCCCACTGCTCGAGACGTTCAAGATTGCAGACGACGTGCTGCGCCAGGGTGTGCAGGGTATTTCTGAACTGATTACCGAGCATGGACTGATCAACCTCGACTTTGCTGACGTAAAAGCAATTATGAGCAACGCCGGTTCAGCACTGATGGGTATCGGACGCGCAAGCGGCGATGATCGTGCGGCACAGGCAGCACAGCAGGCGATCGAATCGCCACTTATCGAAGTTTCGATTGACGGCGCTAAGGGTGTACTCTTCAACGTTACCGGTGGCTACGACATGTCGATGTCGGAAATTCAGGAAGCGGCAGAAATCATTACCAGCGCAGTCTCGCCAGATGCAAACATCATCTTTGGTGCCACACTTAAACCTGATCTTGAAGACGAGCTGATTATCACCGTTATCGCAACCGGCTTTGACAGCGCATTTTACAGCGAAGAAGCTGCAAAGATGGAAGCAGGTGTCTCTGAGTCGGCTGCAGTAAACGATGCTGTCGATTCACTTGGTACCTCAGAGAGCATGACGATGTCTCAGGACGAAGCAGCAGCTCATTTTGCCGACGACACCCCAACGACAATCTGGGACCAGCCAGCTGAAGAAGACGACGATGATACGCCGGCATTCCTTCGCCGCCGTAAGAAGAACAAAGAAGAGAAAGAGAACTAACCGTCGTGGCGAAGAACTACAAAATCGGTGACAGCCGTGTTTTAGAGTCTCGCGAGTCAGCAGATGGTATGGCTATTCGCCGCCGCCGCGAAACATCTGACGGACACCGCTTTACGACTTACGAGCGTATTGAACGACGAAATATCGCAGTCGTCAAAAAAGATGGCACCCGAGAGTTATTTGACCGCGATAAGCTCGGTAATTCGATTCACCGTTCGGTTGGCAAATTCTTTCAATCAGAAATGGAAGTCGAAGCGATCATCAATGACATCGAGGACAAAGTATATGATCTCGGCGAGAACGAAGTACTCTCAAAAGCGATTGGTCAGATCGTGCTCGATCAGCTTGCAACCGTGAACGAGGTCGCCTATGTACGCTTCGCAAGTGTGTTCCATGAATTCCGTACTCTCGATGATTTCGTGAAAATTCTTGATCAAAAACGTCAAGAAAAAGACGGAGAACATTAGTCATGCGCGCAGTGGTCATCTACAAAATTGAGAGCGATCACGCACGCGAAGTTCTTGATTATCTGCGAGACTACCAACGCCAGACCGGACGAGAACTTGAAGAGGTGAATCCTGATTCGCCTGCGGGCATCGATTTTTGCCGTACCTACGACATCGTCGAGTATCCGACGATCGTCGCACTTTCAGACGAGGGACAGCTGCTCAATATGTGGCGCGGTCGGCCACTACCGACCATTAACGAGGTGAGCTATTATGGATAAATTCTTCGGCTATTTCACGCACCGTGACAAAAAAATCCGCGACAATCGCTGGATATTCATATCGATGCTCGTCGGTGCCATCGGTAGTTTGATCGCTGCATTCGTACTGTCAGTTGAGGCGATTGAGCTAGCACGTGATCCAAACGCCGTACTCAGCTGTAGCGTCAATTTGGTACTCAACTGCGCGACTGTCGCCGCTCATCCAACTGCGGAATTGTTCGGCTTTCCAAACTCGTTTCTCGGAATGATGGCAGAACCGATCGTCATAACGGTCGCGATTGCCGGTCTTGCTGGCATTAAGTTTCCGCGCAAATTCATGTTTGCAGCACAAATCGGCTATACGCTTGGCCTTCTATTTGCACTGTATCTCTTCTATGTCAGTTTCGTCATCATTCAGGCGCTCTGCCCATGGTGCTTGCTTGTGACACTGACGACCATCCTCGTCTGGTTTTCGATTTCTCGATATAACATACGTGAAAATAACTTATACCTGCCGAAGCACATTCAGAAAAAGCTTCATGCGTTTATCGACAAAGATTATGACAAGCTCGTCATGGTTTCATTGGTTATATTGCTCGTTGCGGCAATTATACTCAAGTACGGCAAAGCACTATTCGCGTAGATAGAAAATAAGCGTGATCGTGATCATTTACAAACGCTGATCTCGGTAGTACACTACGAGTGTAAGGGGGCACTATATGGTAAAAAACCATCCAACATATAAAAATGCCTGGTACGCGCTCGCTATCGCTCGTATCATGCTCGGATTTGTCTTTTTGTGGGCATTTCTGGATAAAACATTCGGTCTCGGTCTTTCGACTCCAGCCGAACGCGCTTGGTTGAGTGGCGGTTCGCCAACAACAGGCTTTTTAAAACAAGGCGTCAATCCAGATAGTCCATTGGTAGGATTCTTCCAGGGTCTGGCTGGACACGTATGGGTAGACTGGCTTTTCATGCTCGGACTCCTTGGAATTGGCCTCGCGCTTATCCTCGGTGTTGGATTACGAATCGCCGCAGTCAGCGGTACGCTACTATTGGTACTCATGTGGGCTGCAGAAAACCCACTCGAGACAAACCCGCTCGTTGACGATCACCTCGTATACGCGGCAATGCTATGGGTATTCGCATTGTCACGACGCGAATGGAGCCTCACGAACTGGTGGCTCAAGCAGAAATTCGTCAAGAAAAATTCTTGGCTCTGGTAATAGCAAACAAATAAAAATTCACCCGCAGATAGCAGCGGGTGAATTTTTTATGCCAGTACTCTTTTATCGTGAGAAGAGAGATTTTCGAATGAACTGACCGCCATAGGTGGCTGCTGTCGCTGTTGCGCCGGCAATATAGAGGGCGAGTGTTGCGAACGCACTTGGTCCGGTTTCAGGTAGTTCTGTCGCAACTCCTGGCGCACTGACGACACTTGCCGCTGGCGTTTGTACTGCAGGCCTAGGAGTCGTAGGTGTTTGGGGCGTCTCAGATGAGCCCTTGCCACCAACTGGTGTCGTATCTTTGTCGCAGTCGTCTTTTTGTTCGTGACGAGGCTTTGGCGTATCTTTCTTGTCGTCGTGCTTGTGCTCCTGAGGCTTGTCGCAGTCAGGTGAGTCGCTTGAGGTGCCGTGTACACTTGGCATTGCGCAGTCTTCATTCAAGAGCTTTTGGCCTTGAGTTGTGTAGTTCTGACCGGCAAAGCCGTGTTCACGAATTGGCGGTATAACATCACCCCAAGAGGTCTTGTCAGCCTTCAGTGACTGCGCGACGGCAACTGACGTGGCAATCGTTCCATCGTGACCACCATGGCCGTGATGCTTTACGATTGAATCGTAGTCAACGGTAATTTTAACGTAGGGGTTCGTCGCCGAGTTAGTAGCGTGGCACAGTGTGTAACGGTGCTCGGTAGCGTGTTTTGATGATGTGTGTGAGCTTTTGTTTGCGTTGTTGCTGTGAGTCTGGCCTGGGGTAGCGTACGCTGAACCGCCAGCTAGCGTGCTGCCTATAACAGCTGCACTGATGATCAATGATGTTGATCGCATAAATAGCTCCTTATCACTATTCACAAAATAAAAACACCGCCAGGGAAGAACCCTCGCGGATGTATACGCTTAAAATACTATAGTATTAACTATATGTCAAGTGCATTTTAGGCCATTTTCGTGTATAGTAGAGGGTAGTTCGCGGGTTAATCGCACAATCCGTTATATAAGCATAAGAGGTAGCCGGAGGCTATTTTTTATTTAGCTTATGCTTGCAATATATTTGACATGGAGTAAACTCCGTACATTAACTTTATATTCAGAGCGTGGAGTTTCTGATGGGGAGTGTGTATATGAGGAGTCAATTAATAAATCGGGTAACTTCCGGGGTCGTGGCCGCATTGTTGCTTTTAACAAACGTGCTTTTGCCGGCATCACCAGCGTTCGCAAGTACGCACAACCAGGGTGGTAACGAAGATCACAAATATACAATTTGTCACCGTGGTGATGCGGTAAAAAATCCGTATCAAAGTACGCCGGTCGATTATCATTCGATTGTTAAACATTCAGGGCACGATGACCATGACGGACCCGTAGCAACAACTCAAGTCGTTGCGCAGGAACTCAAAGACAACCATCAAAAGTGGGGAGACATCATACCTGCTATACCTGCGGAAGATGGTCACGCAGCTTACCCAGGACAGAACCTCACTGCGGAAGGTCTAGCGATCCTCGCTAATGATTGTGAAGTGCCCTCAGGTGTCGTAGATATGCCGCAACCACCAGTTGTTGATCCATGTAATCCACTAGCAACCCCTGCAGTTAGTAACGTAGCATGGGGTGAATATGCTGATACCGATGAGTACCATTGGACACTTGAGTCTGACGGAAGTCTAACAGCTACAGCGGAATATGGATACCACTTTGAACTAAAGAACGGTGACTATGTTGATTCGGTTAACTTTACATTGCCAACTGATGACGGCCGACTTTGTGACGCCGAGCAGGTTACAGTCCCTACGGAACTCGTAACTGATGAGCTCTGTGGTAAAAATAATCCTAATTATCTTACGGATTCTTTAGACGCCGTTGAGCACGTTACCTATGTTGTTAATGCCGACCGTAGCGTTACCGTAACGGCCGATACAGGTTACACTCTGAACGTAAACGGCGTGGTCGTAGGTTCGACGTACACCTATGTCGCTCCTGCTGAAATGCTCTGCAATGCTACCAGCGCAGAGCCGGAATTCGTCGATAACTGTGGCGTATTGAACGACTACTACATCGTTAAAGACACCGATCACGTCGCGTACTATAACGGTCAAACGAAACTTGTCGCAGGTGAGGAAAATTACGTCACCGATGCATCGAAGGTAACTGTAGATGCGCAAGTGACGGACGAAAACTACGTCCTGGTCGGTGATGCACCGTATGAATTCCAATTTACAAATGAACGCTGTGCACCTAACGTAGAGCTAGACGTAAACGCAAAATGTAAGGGTACAGACACGAAAATCATTGCAAACGTAGAAAACACGACTGATTCTGAGCAGGCGTACCTGGTTATGGTACGAGACGCAAGCGGTGTACTGAAAAAGCGCGTCGTCGTTGTCGCTGCACACGATTCGACTCGTACTACATTTAAGGTAGATGGTGATGGCTCATTTACCGTCAAGATATTTGCATACGATCAAGCAACGCATACTCGCGGCGATCTTCTCGCCAAAAAGCACGTAAACACCGAGTGTACGGTTGTTTATGAAGACACGTTCACTCCTGAAATCTACAAAATCAACCAGGATGGCCAGATTCTTTCGACAGGCACGTTCGACATAGAAGTATGCCAGCCTCGACTTGCGCTCATGCAGACCGAAGGTCCAAATGGTTGTACGACCTACGAAGATGTCATGCTCGGAACGGATGGTATGTGGTTCGAAAATAATGTTGCATATACCGAAAATGTACCTACAACCGTTACAATTACTGAAACAAAGGCACCTGTTGGCTGTACCGCTGCTACGATGCCATGGGTATTCAACTGGAACTACAACTACGAAAGTTACCAGCTGTTCAACCGTAACAACATGCCATCAGGCAGCTGGGATACTGCAGACCACAGTAATGTCTTTAATCTTACCAACCAATGTGATGAAGGTGGTAAGGGTGGCTCAGGTGGAGAAGAAACACCAAAGCCAACGCACAAACCAACTGTCGTAAAGACTGTTACACCGTCTGAGACGCTTGCAAATACCGGTACGAGTACGAACGGCATTTTGGCAATCGCTGTCGCTATGTTGCTCGCATCGATTGGCTTCGCGGTTTCGCCACGACTTGGTCGCACAGACGCGTAAACACTAGTCGCACACACAAAAACCTGCTACAATGGAGACGTGAAAGCGTCTCCATTTGCTTGGAGTGAGCGGCTATCAACCGCGAATGCTAACGAGAAGAACGGCCGATGCCCAGTAGACCTCGTCGTGTACGCTGCGATAAAGCGAACAACAAAGTGCGAAAAGAGGAATCTCTTTTTCGAAACTGGATGGTACCGCCCGAAATCTCGGGTTCCAGTAGCGAAAAAGGGATTTTTTGTTTGGTAAATAAGGAGGCCGAGCATATGAAATTTACACATGGTACGCGTAGGCGAGCACTCGAATATGAAAAAGGCTGGGTGAAGCGCTGGAAAGACGAAAAGACATTTGAAAAGTCGGTTGAAAACCGGCCTGCTGACAATGGGTATGTGTTTTACGATGGCCCACCATTTATTACCGGTGTGCCACACCATGGAACATTGCTCAGCAGTATGGTAAAAGACGCCGTACCTCGCTACTGGACGATGAAGGGCAAACATATCGAACGTGTCTGGGGCTGGGACTGCCACGGTCTTCCTGCCGAAGTCTTTACCGAAAAGAAGCTTGGTATCAAAGACCGTCGCGATATCGGTACGAAAATCAGTCTCGAGGAATATATAACGACTGCGCGCGAAAATATGGTGCAAACGAGTAGTCTTTGGAACGACACGATCGATCGCATCGGTCGCTGGGTCGACATGGACAATGCGTATAAAACCATGGACAAAGAATATATGGAGTCTATTTGGTGGGCATTCAAGACACTGCACGAGAAGGGCAAGATTTATGAAGGCGAGCGAGTGCTGATGTACTGTACGCGCGACGCAACACCACTGAGCAAGGCCGAAGTTACTATGGACGCCGGTGCTTACCAAGATGTCACCGACCCAAGCGTGTACGTGAAGTTCAAGCTCGATAACGGCATGACATTGCTTGCCTGGACTACGACGCCATGGACGCTACCTGCCAACACAGCGGTCGCAGTAAACAAAGACGTGACATATGTCGAAGTCGACGTAGATGGCGAGAATCTTGTACTGGCCAAAGATTTGCTCGAAAAAGTACTGACGGACGAAAAGCACAATGTACTCGACTATACCGTACTGCGTGAGCTCAAAGGCGCAGAACTAGTCGGACACAGCTATGAACCACTGTTCGTTGATCGCGGCGAGCATGCGCACAAAGTTTGGCACGCTGATTACGTCGAGACCGAAGCCGGAACGGGCATCGTACACCTCGCGCCAGTGTATGGCGAGGAAGACTTTGAACTTGCTCAGCAAGAAGGGTTTCCTGCCGTTCATGTTATCGATGAAAACGGACTGTACTCGGAAGGTGACTGGAAAGGACAGAATGTCTGGGAGGCAAACAAGCCGATTGCCAAAGAGCTCAAGGAGCGCGGCGTGGTTTGGAAAATCGAGTACTACAAGCACTCCTACCCGCACTGTCACCGCTGTGGCACGCGTTTGATGTACCGTGCGCACCCAAGCTGGTTCTTTGATGTGCAAGGCCAAAAGACACTCATGCTCGAAAAGAATACCGAACAAATCAACTGGTTCCCGACACACCTTAAGCATGGACGCTGGGAGAAAAATATCGAGCAAGCGCCAGACTGGAACTTGTCTCGCGACCGTTTCTGGGCGACTGCCATGCCGGTCTGGGAAGGTAAGGACAAAGGCGGTACGAAGCACCAGATTATCGTCGGTAGCTACGACGAGCTAGAAGCACTGAGTGGCATGCGTCTAGACGATTACCACCGTCCATGGGTCGACGACGTTGAGTTCGATAAAGACGGCGTGCACTACAAGCGCGTCGAAAAAGTGCTCGACGGCTGGTTTGAATCAGGTTCAATGCCGTTTGCACAGTTCCATTATCCGTTCGAAAACAAAGAGAAGTTCGAAGCGAATTTCCCTGGCGATTTCATCGTAGAGTATATCGGTCAGGTCCGCGCCTGGTTCTACTACATGCATGTTGTGAGCATCGGTCTGTTCGGTGAAAGCTCATTCAGAAACGTCATAACAACCGGTACGCTAGCCGGTAACGACGGCCGCAAGATGAGTAAGAGCTATGGTAACTATACCGATCCAAACGAGCTGATGGACAAATTCTCAGCAGATAGCCTGCGCTTTTTGCTGCTGTCGAGCCCGCTACTGAACGGCGAAGATTTTGCTCTGCAAGACAAAGATGTCGGCGACGTTGCTCGCAAACTCGGCATGATCTGGAACATGTACGATTTCTTTACCATGTATGCCGAAGTTGACGGCTGGGAATTCGACGGTACGCTGAACGACCCGCTCGAAGAAACCACGAACCCGCTCGATATCTGGATTATTTCTCGACTACACCAACTGGTTAACGACGTTGAATCAAATATGGATGCCTACAACTTGCCAGATGCGATGAGTCCGATATTGCCGTTTCTCGACGATGCGAGTAACTGGTATGTGCGACGCAGCCGACGACGATTCTGGAAGAGCGAGGACGATACCGACAAGGCGATGGCGTACCAAACGCTCCACTATGTGCTGGTACGCCTTGCGTACTTGTTAGCGCCGTTTACGCCGTTCTTGGCCGAAGAACTCTACCGTAACCTCACTGGCGATAAAGAGTCGATTCATCTCAAAGACTGGATGCCTGCTGGTCATGTCAACGAACTGGTTATGAACGATATGGATACCGTTCGTGAGTATATAAACCAGGGCCTGAGTCTGCGCGCAAAGGCAGGTCTCAAAGTCCGTCAGCCGCTCGCAAGCATCACCGTGCCAACGCTTGGCGAACACGTCGATTTCGTGCCAATTCTGCTCGATGAGTTGAATGTTAAGAAAGTGAAGACGGGTGAGGCGGTCGCAATCGATGAAACGCTGACGCCTGAACTGAAGCGTGAAGGTCTGATGCGCGAAGTTGTGCGCTATGTGCAATCTGCTCGTAAAGCCGCCGGCTTCAACGTCGATGATCGTATCGTCCTACGTCTGCAGACAGACGACCAGACCTTGTCGCGTGCGATAGAAGAGCACAGAAAGACCATCGCAGCAGAAACGCTGGCTACCATTGGCGAGACGACCGATAACGAAACTACCGTGACGATTGAAGGCGCACCGCTAACGATCTGCGTGTCGCTCAAGACTGCCAAGTAGACTACAATAGGGTACAGATAACGTTGAAATAGGAGGTGTATGATGAGTCGAATTATCATTGATGTCCGTGAACCGTTCGAATATGCGACAAGTCACATCGACGAAGCGCTAAATATTCCCATGGGAAAATTCGAAAATGGTACGTATAAAAAGAAGCTAAAAGGCGTATCTCATGATGACGAGATAGTACTATACTGTCGCAGCGGCGGCCGTGCTGGAACCTGCGCTGTGGTCATGGCGACCGACGGCTATACGAACGTAAAAAATGGCATAAACGAAGCGAGTATTCGCCAAGCGTACAATCTGTAAAGTATGTTAATTCGTACGTACGTCTCGGCGCAAAAAACCGATCCAGCCGAGGAGCGTCAGCAGTACGAATACGCCAAGTAGTATCAGCATATCGGTACTATTCAATCCGTGGGTCATGATTTGCGGATTGTTGTAGTAGTGCAGAAGCGAAAACATGTCGACTGTTTGCAACTTTTCGACGGCAGGTGCTAGCGACGTAATAAACAAGCTCGCAACGGCATAACCTGCGCCCACCAAAATGGCAAACGGTTTACTGCCTGTGGCCATGCTGATTGCGAAGGCGACCATACCATAGCAGATGTTTATCAGTCCGATTGCCAGAATCGACTCGAGTATGCGGCTATAATCAGCCGACTCATGAATGATCATAAGTGCGGGCCACAGTGCGATGATGACGCTCAGCGATACGGCAAGTACGACTGTTGTCGCGGCAAGCCATTTTTGAAAATACACCGAACTACGGCTGATTGGAAAACTCAGGAGTGACTGCATGCGGCCGTCTGCCTCTTCGTTTGCGCTGACAGCCATATAAATAAGCACCGCGAGAATCAATGAAACGATATACAGGTTAGGGCCGAATATCTGTTGTCCTATGTAGCCAGGAATCGTTTTGAAATCAGCGACATTGCCGACCAGGCTTTTGAGCGAATCAGGAACTGAGTTGACGATATCTTCGATACCGGTCTGGCTGAACGACGGGTAGAGCACCATCGTCAAAAAGGCGATAGAAACGATTGCGATAGTCCATCCAAGGAGCTGCCAACGCAGTGTATAGAGCGTCTTCAGGAATACGTTTCTAAACATTGTCGTGCTCCTTGTGTTGATAGTACTGGATAAACAATTCATCGAGCTGCGGCTCAAGTATTTGCAGATCATGCAGCGGCTTGGTACTGATGACGTGAAGCAGCTCATTGTAGTTGCCCCGGAAGGTGAACTCACGCCGTTTGCCGAGGACATGTAACTCCTCAATACCTTTGAGACCTTTTAGTAATGAGTCGGGTGCAGCACCTTTATATGACACGCTGACTTTACGAGGCGCATCGCGCAGGAGTTCGTCGAGCCTGCTGACACGTATCAGTTTGCCGTCACGAATGAAGCCGACGCGGTCACAGACCTCTTGTACTTCGCTTAACACATGCGAGCTCATAAATGTTGTCTTGCCGCGAACCTGACGTTCGTGAATGATATGGTTGAACTCACTCTGTATCAATGGGTCTAGACCAGAAGTCGGTTCGTCGAGGATCAGTAGGTCGGGGTCATGCATAAGCGCAGCTACTAGGCCGATTTTTTGCCGGTTTCCGCGCGAGAGCGCTTTTATCTTCTTGTTGACTTCTGCATGAAGCCGATCGACAAGATCCGAGACGTATGAAGTATCAACACTGCCATGTAGGCGTCGAGCAAACTCTAGGTATTGCTTGCCCGTTAGTGACGGGTCGGTAGTCATGTCTCCCGATAAATAGCCGATTCGTTTGCGGATTTCGACACTCTTTTTATGCGAATCCATGCCGAGTACGTGTGCCGAGCCAGTGTCGGCATGCAGTAAGTCTAAGATCGTATTAATCGTCGTCGACTTGCCAGCGCCGTTGGGGCCGAGAAAACCAAATATTTCGCCTTGCATAACCTCGAGATTGATTCCTGAGATACCGCGGCTCCTGCCATATGTTTTGGTCAGATTTTTTAGTACCAGCGCAGGCGTTTTCTTATCTGTCATGGCCTCAGCATACCGCTCGCGGTTGTTTTGTGCAATCGACAAAATAGTGGACAGGGTAATAAAGCAGCGTATACTGAGTATAAGCTTAAAGTAGCGTGTCGTTTGTGGAGACGGGACAAGGAAGGAATCAGATCATGCGAGTATCTGTATCATCAAAAGTAACCTACGCGAAGCGTTTCATGGCGTTTCTCTTTATTGCGGCAGCATTGTTTGCGCAGCCGCTCCTGCAATTAAATCTGCCCGCGGTGTTCGCGGCAGGGCCAAGCTGGTCTCCTGCAACTCTGACGCTGCTTAGCGGCGAAACGAAAACGACGACGACGAATGTCGATGGCTACTCTGGGCTGTCCATGTCTTTTCATTATGACATCGGTAATCTTGAGAGCACTGATAATGACACGCTGGACTATGGATGGCGAGACGGCATAGGTGGTTCTGACCATCCGCTCGGCAGCCTTCTTGGAGAATCGAATAATCCAGGTCCTAATGAGGTCGGAGATAAAACAGTAAACTTGCCTGAAGCCGCCGGGGTCAGCGATTTAGTATTCTACTTTACAAACACCGGAAGTTCGAGCAATGCAAATGATGAGGTTACCGTTTCTGCGCTGACAATCAGCGGTACGGCTCCGGTTGTTGCTACCGCTGTAACAAACATGAGCACCGGCAACACATACGATACGCTGCAAGAGGCGGTTGTTGCGGCTGCAAGCACAAACACGCTGCGAGTGAATGAAAACTTGACCTTATCTCACCGTGTGAACATCACGAAGAGCCTGACAATCGATGGCGCGGGTCATACGATTTCTTCATCGTTCAACGGTCCGGGCACTGCGAACGACAACAATGCCGCATTTGCTCTGTTGGCTGATAACGTCCACCTTGCGAACATGTCTATCGACGGTAGCGCAAGCTCTGCGCTAAATGGTGTAGTCGCGTACGAAGTTGTGGGCGCGAGTCTCGACAACGTCACACTTTCGAACAACGACAAGTACGGTCTCGTCGTAAATGGTTCGACGGTTAGCGTCAATAATATTATGACTGCCAACAACGCCTGGGGCGGAATTAACGTCGACCAAGGTAGCGGCGTAAGTCAGTCTGCTGAGCTTACCGTTAATGGCACGAGCTCGCACACCGAAGCGGCAGCAATTTACGTCGACAACGACACCAAGGCTGTGTCGGTCAATGCGCCAGCATACACCTGGGCGCGAAGTGGTGCTACGGGGCATGAGCACGACCGTGTTTATAGCCTCAAAATCTTCCAAGCCTGCAATGGTTCAACTTTCGATACAGGCTTCAGCAACGGCTCCGTAAACGGCCAAAATGGTTGGAAATCAACCGGCGGGTACGATCAGGAAGTCGTTGATAATACCTACGGCTACGCCGGCCTTGGCTGTAAGACGCTCCGACTCTCAAACGGCGTTGCGCGCGGTTCATTTGGTGACCAGACCTACACGCCAGCGGCAGCAGCACGTGCAGGTGAGAGCGCAGTGAATGATCACTATGAAGCAAGCTTCACCTTTGGTTCTACTATGCAGACGCAGCAGTCAAATCTTGCAATTTCTGTCTCACCGGATGACGGCAGCGGCAACCGCATGAGCTACGTCGGTCTAAGTGACGCAGTATCTGGCACAGAGCTGACATTCTTCGATACGGACAGCGATGGTAATTTCGTCGCTACATCACTTGGCACGTTCGCTCGTGACCAAGCACATACAATTAAATTTGTTATCGACTTTGTGCCAGGCGCGTCGAACGACGTTGTGAAACTATATGTTGATGGCGTTTTGGCTCACACTGGTACTACGTGGGAACAGTACTACCGTGAATCACCAGAACAAGCCGGTAACGGCAATGTCGTACCAACCGTTGATCGCCTTGCATTGCTTGCACGCACAACCTCGGTGCCAACGAATATGGGCAATGGATATCTCTTTGACAACATTCAGGTAAGTACCACTCAAAATATTCCTGCTCCTGTAATCAAGACTGTCGATGTCGCATCTGTAGAACAGGGCGAGGTAACCGTCACCGTCACGCTCGATAAGGACAGCGACATAGATTTGAACCATAATTACACTTTCGTAAAGTTTGCGGCTGGACGCGATCTTGTCGGTAGCGCATTGGCAAACTCTACTAAATACGCATTTACGAAAGTCGCTCCGGCAACATATCGCGCCATATTCGACTCAAGAGATTTCGTTCCAGTAGATAGCGAAGGAAATTACAGTGTTTATGTGTCGATGCAAGACACCGTAAAAGGCAAGGATGTTAACAACTTGAAGCGGAGTGTCGTCGATAACAATGCTCCGGCTATTACCAATGTGACTGTGGGCAATCCTGCTCATGGCACCGTGAATGTGGATGTCACACTTGATGAATCTCACGGCGTGCTCGAAGATGATCGATACACGTTCGTCAAATTCGTTGCTGGACGCGACCTCAGTGTTGGAGCGCTCGCAAACTCAGCAAAGTATAAGCTGACTCACGTAGCAGGTAACGTATATCGGGCAACTGTTGCTACATCAGACTTTGCGGCACAAGGTACAGGACGATACGTTCTCTATGTTTCTGCCCAGGATACTCTCGGCAACAAACGCGCCGATAATTCGACGCGTGACATCGTCATTGACAATCAAGCCCCTGTGGTTCCGCAAATTATGTCTCCTGGAGCACGCACGTGGCATAAAGGTTCTTCGCTTCTAAATAGCTGGACCGCATCGACAGATGCAAGCGGTATCAAACAGTATCAAGTCAAGTATGTATTCGATGGTGGCGCAACGGCGACGCGACTTGTGGCTGGAACATCACGCTTGCAAACATTTAGCGGCAGCTATCAGGGTGCTATTACTATCAGCGTACGAGCGCAAGATAACGCAGGTAACTGGAGTGATTACAGTGCACCTGTAACATACCATTACGACTCAGTCTTACCTGAAACGACAATCGTTGCGCCGACCAGCACAACCGACGGGACGTTTACGATTAGTGGTCATGCGACAGATAACCTACAGCTCAACCGTGTTTATGTACAGCTCGTCAACCGAGATGACAATCAGCGCTACGGTGGCACAACGATTAGCTTGATAGCCGACGGTACAAGCTCGGACTGGGCTCGTGACTACGCCGCCAGCACCGATAACTTGCCTGATGGCACGTATGCCGCACATGTGACGATAGTTGATATGGCCGGTAACGTAGCCTATGCTGGCTGGACGGACAATTTCATCGTCGATGGTACAGCTCCTGTCGTTACAATCTCTCAGCCAACCAAGACAACGATATTGGCTCCTGGTAAGGTGACAATTCAAGGACTCGTCGATGATATGACGGTAGATACTGTCGATGTTATATTTAACGGTGAAGTCAAACAGGCTACCGTTAATCCTTCGACAGGTGAATGGTCGGTTCTGTTTACTGGCGTGCCAGCTGGACAACACACTCTGACTGTAACAGCCGTTGACGACAGCGGTAATATCGGTGAGGCGACATTGGCAAGCGTGCCGGTCGATGCTAATCCAATCGGTATTGTTGTACCGGTAGATCCTAACACGCAAAACCCTCAAGCCCGTCCAGTTACGAGAGGCGGAACTGTCACGACAACCCAAACACCTGCTCAGCAGCTTACGGGCTTTGGCTTCGGAACTCCACAGGCGACGACTGCGGTCCAAGATGCTGGTGTGACGAACCGAGTAGGCGACAAGACAAACGCTGAAGTCCTGGCTGATGAGACTACGAATACTGATTCAGCCAACAAGCAAGATTCTGCTGGTACATTAGCAGCCGAAGATCGCACGCCAGTGTCTAGCACATGGGGTATGTTCGGTCTCGCATGGTATTGGTGGCTACTCATAGTCGCTGGACTTGGCTCTACCGTCTACGCTGTCAGGCGAGCCTAGTAGGCGACACCTGTCGCATCGCATGTTTATTTGGTATACTTTAGCCAGGTAAATACGCGCCTATGCCACACAAAAAAAACGCATCAAAACAATCTATACTTATACGGTCTGTTCGCCATCTGCTCAGTGCGGTTATTCCGCGAGCGCATAATGGCTATCATCCGCATTTGATCAGCCGCTACGGCTTAGCAGTGATCGCGCTTATCGGCGTGGCGGGTATGGTATATGCTGGCAATCAGCGCACGGCAGTACTCGGTGCTGAACCGACAATTACGCCTGCATCACTGCTACGAGACGTAAACACGGTGCGCGCCGAGCATAATGCGCCGTCGCTTGGCTATAACACGAAACTGGCCGCCGCCGCGCTCGCAAAAGGGCAGAACATGTTCCGCGATCAATATTGGGCACACAACTCGCCGAGTGGCATTACGCCATGGAAATGGGTGCAGGATCAGCAGTATGCATACGCATATGCGGGCGAAAACCTTGCGAAGAATTTTCCATCTGCGCAGGCGACAGTCGATGCCTGGATGGCGTCACCGGCGCACCGCGAGAACATGCTGCACGACTATTACCGTGACGCAGGTTTTGCCGTAGTAGACGGCATGATGAAAGGTAAACCTACGACGATTGTGGTGGCACTGTTTGCAACGCCACTGACGCAAGATGCGGCCGTGGCTGCTGCGACCGATACGCCGGAGATTGGCTCGAACCTTGGACTACTGACACGAGCAGGATTAAGCGTGCGCGCGATGAATCCGGCCGTGCTTGGTGCGGTAATGCTCTCGACTATGGCGTTGTTCGTGGCAGGATTCACATTTTTTGCGACACACATGCGCGTATTTGGTCGGGCAACTTCACGCAAGGTATTGGCAATCGGTTCAAGCGGTACATGGCATCAGCACCATACGGTGTCTAAAGCAATGGGGCTTGCAACGTTTCTGATGGTGACGTTGCTGCTATTTGGAAACGGACAACTGTAAATATGTCCGACGAGCAGTTTACGCAGCTGATTCAGCGCGCTATGGCGGAGCTTTCGCCGGAACATATGGCAGCACTCGAACACGTCGCGATCTTGGTGGCTGACGAACCGAGCGAGTACCAGGCAGAAAAGATCAAGTTGCGTGGCGACCAGCTGCTACTCGGATTGTTCGAAGGTATACCGCGCACGATGCGTTCGGGGTATGAGTCGGGCGTAATGGGCGATACGATAACGCTCTTCAAACTACCGCTCATGGCTATTTCGCGCGATGAAGATTCGCTGTACAAGAATATTAAGCGTACAGTCTGGCACGAGATTGCTCACTACTTTGGTATCAGCCATGAGCAAATGAATGAGCTACAGAAGCATCCTTGACTTTTTATACCGTTTATGCTAATGTGTAGATATAAACGATTGAACAAAAACATGCTTACACTCAAAAAACGCCGCCACATTCACTTTCCATCGATCGCTCTCGGAGCGCATCAATTGCAAATGAGCCCCATTCTCAGCGAGGACGATGAGCTGATAGAAGCGATTGATAATCAAACCGATGCGAATGACGATAATTGGTCACTCGAACCCGTGCCTGACACGATTGAGCTCACCAAATACTGGCAAACGGTGGAGCACGACATCGCAAAAGATCCCGAGTGGATTACCTTTAGCGATGACTAGTGTTACAATACTCACATGAACGTCACCAAAGCGATTGTCCCAGTCGCAGGTTGGGGTACTCGAATGCTCCCAATTACCAAATCAATCGAGAAAGCGATGCTTCCGGTTGGCACGCGACCAGTCATTGACTATGTCGTGCAAGATCTTCTCAAAGCCGGCATAAAAGAAATCTATTTCGTTGTCGGCGAGCAGAGCACGCAGATCGAAAGCTATTACCGTAGCAATATCAAACTCAACGACTATCTACGAGGCAAGGGAAAAACCGACCAGCTGAAGCTGGTTGCACCGCTCGAGGGCGTCAAGATCCACTTTATTACGCAGCCAAGTTATGGTGGCTACGGCACAAGTGTGCCGGTAGGGCTTGTCAACGAATTTATCGAAGAAGGCGAGGCGGCAATCGTCGTCATGGGCGACCAATTTTTCTGGCGCGACGACGGTGGCTCAAATGCAGCCGACCTGATAGAGCTCGTTCGTTCAAGTAACGCCCAGGCCGGATTGATGGGTGTGCCGGTCCCAGAAGAAGATGTGTCAAAGTACGGTATTATCGAGTCGGACCGCCACAACAACTTCGTGCGCATCGTCGAAAAACCACCTCGCGGCAAAGCACCAAGCAACCTCAACAACGCCAGCATTTATCTGTTTGATAAACAAATATTCGATTTGGCGAAGTATTTGCCAGTTAACCGAGAGCGTGGGGAATACGAAATTACCGATGCGATCAACGCATACGTAGAGTCTGGTCGTTCGGTCGTCGTTGGTACGGTCAAGGGCGAGTATATGGAGTGCGGCAGTCCTGACGGTTGGCTACGAGCTAACAACTTTGTCGCTGAGCACGCTTGAAACAACGTCCCATATCTGTTACAATACGTTAGATTCAAAAATTCTAAGCAAGAAGGAAGCTATGAAAGCAGTCGTTAAAGTTGGCGGTAAGCAATATATCGTCCGCGAACAAGAGACCCTCCTGGTGGACCGCCTCCCGGATGGAACCAAAGAGCTCACACTCGACGCCCTCATGCTGATTGATGGCGCTCAGTCGACCGTCGGTACGCCTCTCGTAAAAGGTGTCAGCATCAAAGCGAACGTTTTGGAGCCTGAAGTAAAAGGTGATAAGATCCGCGTTATCCGCTACAAAGCGAAAAAGCGTGTTCACACCGAAAATGGTCACCGCCAAAAATACAGCCGTATCCAAATCGGCACCATCGGTAAGAAATAACACCGAAAAAGCCCGCCGCGAATGGCGGGTTTTTGATTGCGCTCGTGCTATAATGGTGGAAATGAGAGGGGAAACACCAACATGCCATTAGTGATTGCTGTCACCAATCAAAAAGGTGGTGTCGGAAAAACGACCACGAGCGTCAATCTTGCGTATTATCTTGCAAAGATGGGTAAGCCAACGCTCTTGATCGATTTCGACCCTCAGGGCAATGCCACGAGTGGGCTTGGCATCGACAAAGCGGAGCTGACCGCTACGATGAGTGACGTCATGCGCGAAGACCGCTCGCTTTCAGATGCCATTATCGATACCGAGCATAAGAATCTATCACTTGCACACCTTGCAAACACGGAGGTCGAACTGGCGCAGGCACAGCGACGATTTACGCGTCTCAAAATCGCCGTCGACCAGCTACACGCCTACGAATACGTTATTATCGATTGCCCGCCAAGCCTGAGTCTGCTGACGGTCAATGCGTTGATTGCCTCGCGCTACGTCTTACTGCCCGTACAAGCTGAATTTTATGCGCTCGAAGGCCTTGGTCAGTTGCTCGAAGCCATGAAACTGGTGCGAAAGAGCATGAACCCGACCCTCGATCTTATCGGCGTACTGCCTACCATGATGGACTCGCGTACAAGCCTCAGCACCCAGGTGTACGAAGAAATCAAGAAGCACTTTCCTGGCAAAGTCTTCAACCACACGATTCCTCGCAATATCCGTTTAGCCGAAGCGCCTAGCCATGGCGTGCCTATCGGCGTATATGATCGATTTTCGAAAGGCGCTCGTGCCTATAAAGGTCTAGCTAAGGAGGTGATGGAACGTGTCGGCTAAAAAACAAGCACTCGGACGAGGATTTGATTCACTGATACCAAGCGATCTGCTTGACGAATCGTTTGATCCTACAGCCAGTCAAGATCATAAGGTGAGTGATCTGCGAACAGTCTCGATTACTGAGATTCATGCCAACCCAGACCAGCCACGTCAGCATTTCGACCAAGTGGCACTTGATGAACTGGCCGCGTCTGTCGCCGAACATGGCGTGATACAGCCGATTATTATTACGCCACGAAATGGTGGAGGGTATGTCATTGTCGCGGGTGAGCGACGCTGGCGAGCTGCCACTGCGGCAGGGCTTGAGAAGATTCCTGCTATCGTACGCTCACTGAGTGCACAGCACAAACTCGAGCTAAGTCTGATTGAGAACTTGCAGCGAGAACAGCTAAACGTCATGGAAACGGCGACGGCGTACTTGAAGCTTCGCGACCAGTTCAACCTGACAATCGAACAAATCGGTAAACGTGTCGGCGGTAAATCGCAAAGCGCTATCAGCAATACGATGCGTCTACTGAAACTGCCGCAGGCGATCAAGCAAGCACTTTCAAATGGTGACCTGACCGAAGGACAGGCTCGACCACTTGTGAACGTCGAAGAATCAATCGCGCTTGAACTTCTGCCAAAAATCGTACAAGAAAACTGGTCAGCACGCCGTATCGAAGCAGCGATTGCTGGTTTGAAGAAGGGCACCGCGACCAAAGAAACACTCGTTTCTCAGCAGCCAGTGGTCTACGAGCAGGCTGCGCGCGTATTCGAGAAGCGTCTGGCGACAAAAGTGTCGGTCAAGACGAGCAAGCGCGGAAGCGGCTCTATTACTATCGCGTTCAAAAACGAAGAAGACTTCAAACGCATTCAGCACTTACTCGAATCGTAGCGATTCGTTAATACGTCGAGATTTTATCAAGCGGCCAGATTCGGAATGAAACAGGGCCGATAATGTCGTAGTAGGGAATCATACCCAGACCACTGCGTGAATCGTAGGAATAGTTTCCGACGCGGTGATCGCCTGACACAAACAGTGCGCCGTCAGGAACAACTGTGTCGACGTCGCCACTTGTCGGCGAACCAGGTTTGCCATTTGTATCGAGCGCATCAGGCTCGAATCCGTTCGGATTCTCTTTGTTATATACCTTCAAGACGCCGTCTTTGACGGTCACGCGTTCACCAGGGAAGGCGATGACACGTTTGACGATGAACTTTTCTTCTTGACCTTCGACGAATCGAGGGTTCTTAAAGACGATAATCTGTCCACGATGTGGAACGTAGGGCTTGTTTTGCAGGTGTGCCCACGTAACGGGCAAGCGGTCGACGATCAGTCGATCACCTGTATAAAAGGTCGGTTCCATACTCGGGCCGACGACGTTGAAGCTACGAAAAATAAACGTATTAATAAGTAAGGTCCCGATCAGGACCAGTGCCACAAAGGCGACGAAGTTAAGGGCATCGCGCACGCTCTGGTGACGCTGTAAATAGCTCGCTTCCATCCCAATCACTATACACTAGAATAGGCTGAAATTGCTACGTCAAAAACACAACCGGGAAGCTCCGATACGCCCAGGAATAGTGTATACTAGTAAAAATGGCAAAGAAAAACACTCCGAGTATGGACGGGTTTATCCCGAGACGATCCATTGGCGGTCGACAAGAGGTCACAGGCGACAGCGGTCTGCGACCCTCTTTTGAGAATAGTAATCTCTCGCACGCCAGCGATGAGCGCGACTTAAAAGTTTCCTCGCTTGCGCCGCAGCAAGAAGGTGGCCTGACGCGCAGCAGCATCGACGAATCGCTCAATACGATCGAGACCGACGACGAACACGCGAAACGCCAGCGACGTCTGCCGGTCAATAAGAAAAAACTTATCAAACGAATCGTGATTGCGTTAGCTGCTATCTTTTTGCTCATTGGTATTATTCTCGGCGTTAAATTTTTAATGGCAGGCGGCTCGGTGTTCCAGGGAAATATTCTTGGCCTGGTTCAGTCTCAGCCGCTCAAAGAAGACGCCAATGGGCGCAGCAACATTGTGGTATTCGGTACCTCTGAAGACGATGAAGGAGGCAACCACCCGGGTGCATACCTGACAGACTCGATCATGGTGATTAGTCTCGACCAGAAAAACAACGATGCGGCAACCTTCAGCATTCCGCGCGACCTCTGGATAAAATACGACAAGGCGTGTATGTCGGGCTACGAAGGTCGTATCAATGCGCTCTATGACTGCTACTCAAATGCTGGCAAAGACGAAGCGGCAGGTACCGACGCCCTGCGAAAAGCACTTCGCGAGATTACCGGCCTCGACGTCCAGTACTATGTGCACGTCAATTACGGCGTGGTCCGTGATGTCGTCGATGCGGTCGGCGGTGTCGATGTCGACATTCAGAGTGACCCAAAGAGTGCCGGCGGTATCCTCGATCGAAACTTCGACTGGAAATGTAACTACCAATGTTACTACGTCAAATATGATAACGGCGTTCACCACTTAGACGGGGAGCACGCGCTAGCGTTGGCGCGAGCTCGCGGCGACGCGACGCCAACCTATGGACTCTCTCGTTCCAACTATGACCGCGAAATCAACCAGCAGAAAATCGCGATTGCGCTGAAAGAAAAAGCACTGACTGCGGGAACGTTGACGAACTTCGGTAAAATCAGCGGTTTGCTCGATGCACTCGGTAAGAACCTTCGAACCAACTTCGATACGGCCGAAATACGCACTTTGATGCGTCTCGGTGAAGATATTCCAACCGACAAAATCGCTCGTATCAGTCTGATCGATGCTGACCCGGCGCTCTTCACGAGCGATAACGTAAACGGCGCATCTGTGGTGCGATCTGTTGACGGCTTTTACTCTTATGACAATATCGCGCAGTATCTTCAAAAACGCCTCAGCAAAGACCCTGTAGTGCGCGAAGCTGCCGCTATTGGCGTCTATAACGGTACGACGACGAGTGGTCTCGCGCAGCAGACTGCCGATTCGCTCAAGGCAAAATACTATACCGTTGCAGACGTTGGTAACGCCGATCGAAGCACGTACAAGACGAATGTTCTCTATGATGTCAGTGGCGGCAAAAAAGCCGGCACCGTAGCAAAACTAGAGTCTGAATATGGCATTAAGGCGTCGGCTGAGAAACCGCCGTTTGCGACACAAGGCCTCGACATCGTGTTAATCCTCGGTAATGC
>Ga0310810_10001300_pt1 | contig 25957 bp, 32 predicted proteins | sample NCmetagenome_FD_207641 | JGI IMG/M metagenome (GOLD analysis project Ga0310810, IMG submission 207641) | Soil microbial communities from experimental microcosm in Duke University, North Carolina, United States - NC | ecosystem: Engineered > Artificial ecosystem > Soil microcosm > Unclassified ...
CGTTGCCGCTGGCCAAGGCTGCAGCCGAGGTCAAGCTCGGCTACCGCTTCGAAAACCAGGCCTGGACGCTCGAGGATTTTCTGGCGCACCAGCGCGTCACCGGGTTGCTGGTGATCAAGGACGGCGCCGTCCTGTTCGAGCGCTACCAGTACGACCGTAAACCGGCGGACCGTTTCATTTCGCATTCGATGGCAAAATCCATCGTCAGCCTCGGCGTCGGGATGGCGGTTGCAGAAGGCAAAATCGCCTCGCTCGACGATCTGGTTTCCAAATACGTGCCAAAATTGGCCGGCAGTGCCTATGGCGAGACCACGATACGAAACGTCTTGCGAATGTCGTCCGGCGTGAAGTTCAGCGAAGCTTATGACGGTAACGACGACCTGACGCGGTTCGTGATTGTCCGAAGCCGCGAGGGCTCTATTGCGGCTTTGCGCGAATTCAACACGCGCGAAGCCGAGCAGGGCACGCGCTTTCACTATGCTTCCAGCGAAACCATGGTGCTGACCGTGCTTCTCCACGCGGTGACCGGCACCACGCTCAGCGAGTATCTGACGGCGCGGCTATGGCAGCCGATAGGGGCGGAAGGCGATGCGACCTGGATCAAGGGCGCCGACGGCACCGAAAGCGGGTTTGGAAATTTCAATGCCACCTTGCGCGACTACGGACGCCTCGGAATGATGTTGGCCAATGACGGCGTGGTCGGCGGCAAGCAGATCGTGCCCAAGGACTATCTGCTTGATGCGACCGACTGGCGCCGGCAGCCGCCGGCGTTCCAGCCGCGGAAGGCTACACCGTATTTTGGATACGGTTTTCAGTTCTGGCCTTTCCCGGGTGAGAAACGAAGGTTCGCGTTGCTCGGCGTCTATGGCCAGTCGATCTTTGTCGATCCCGAACTCAAGCTCGTCATGGTGGTGACCGCCGTGGCCAAAAACGCCAGTGTCGGCAAGGAAACCCTTGGTCCCGAGCGCGACGCGGTCTGGCGTGGCATCGTCGGCAAATACGGCAGCTGGTGACGAGCGTCCGGCTGGTCTTATCGCTTCTGTTTCACGCCCAGCCGCGGAATGCACTTGCGGGTGCGCAGCACGCCGCTCGTCGTCATCTGCGAGCCCGCGACCTCCTTGATCTGTCCTTGAGGGCAGGATCCGTCGTCGACGAGAATGCGCTGGCCGAGCCGCAAATCAGGGATGTCCTGCTCGCGCGAGACCTGTTCTGCTCCGGCAGGTGTTGCGAGCAGCCACAGGACGAGGCTGGCAGGCAATGCAAGTGTCGATGACGCTGACGCCTTCATGATCGCCAGTTTGGCCTCCCGTGTTCGGCGTATTCGGTTCGCTGGACCGTCGTTTGCGGCTCCGACTTTATGGATGAGCCGGCGATTCTGAAAGCGATGCAAGGCGCTGGCGTTCCGTCCAAAGTATGGTTTGATTGGGCCTCAAATTGCCCGGAAGGAACCAGCACGCGATGAACGCCAACGTTAACAAGCAAAAAATCCTCGATGCCGTCGATGCAGGCTTTGATGCGCAGCTTGCGATGACCCGGGACTTTGTCGCGATTCCCTCGACCCGCGGCGCCGAAGGGCCGTGTCAGGACATGATGGGCGATCTGTTGCGCGCGCGCGGCTACGAGGTCGATGACTGGCATATAGACGTCGAGGATCTGAAGGATCTGCGTGGATTCGGTCCGATCGAACATGATTTTTCCAAGGCGCGGACGGTGGTCGGCACCTATCGCCCGTCAACCAATGCCGGCAAATCGCTGATCTTGCAGGGCCACTGCGACGTCGTGCCGGCCGGACCGCTCGATATGTGGGAGACGCCGCCGTTCTCGCCGGTCGTGAAAGACGGCAAAATGTATGGCCGCGGCGCCTGCGACATGAAGTCGGGCACGATCGGTGCGCTCGCGGCACTGGATGCGATCAAGGCGGCGGGTCTCAGGCCGACCGGTCGGATCCATTTCCAATCCGTGATCGAGGAGGAGAGTACCGGCGTCGGTGCACTCTCGACCCTGCAGCGCGGCTACCGGGCCGATGCCTGTTTTATCCCCGAACCGACCGGCGGCCGCATGGTGCGCGCGCAGGTCGGCGTGATCTGGTTTCGGCTGAAGGTGCGCGGTATTCCGGTGCATGTATCGCACGCCGGCTCCGGCGCCAACGCCATCATGGCCGCCTATCATCTTGTCCACGCGCTGCAAAAGCTCGAGGCCGCATGGAACGAGCGCGCCAAGGACGATCGTCATTACAAAGCGCTGACGCATCCGATCAATTTCAACCCAGGCATTATCAAGGGCGGCGACTGGGCCTCCAGCGTGCCGGCCTGGTGCGATGTCGACTGCCGCATTGCCGTGCTGCCGGGCTGGTCGGTTGCCGATTGCCAGAAGGAGATTCTGGCCTGCATATCAGCGGCCTCGCGCGACCATCACTTCCTCTCCAACAATCCGCCCGACGTCGAATGGTCGGGCTTCCTGTCGGAAGGCTATGAGCTGAAGGATTCAGCCGCACCCGAAGCCGCCTTCGGCAAGGCCTTTACCACGGTCTATGGCGGCGCAGTGCAGGACCTCGTCTTCACGGCGTTGACCGACACGCGCTTCTACGGCCTGAACTACAACATCCCGAGCCTGTGCTTCGGCGCCAATGGCGCTGCGATGCACGGCTTTAATGAGTATGTCGACCTGGACTCGCTACGCCAATCGACCAAGGCCACCGCGCTGTTCATCGCGGAGTGGTGCGGGGTGGAGAAGATTTGACCCCTCGTGTCCCGGACGCGGTGCAGCGTCCTTCACGCTGCTCCGCAGGGCCGGGACCCAGAATGGACCCCGGATCAGCAGCGCATCACGCCGCAAGCGCGGCGCGCTGCACAGCGTCCGGGGAACGCTCAAGTTAGCCACAACGCCTTCACGATCGCGTCGAGGCCATCGGTCAGCGCCGCCGGACCCGGCTGCAGGATAAGCGGCGATTTGATCTCGACAATACGGCCATTGCGCACGGCCGGAATATCGCTCCAGCCTGGCCGATTTCTGATCCGGTCCGGCACCACCCTCTTGCCGCACCATGAGGCCAGGATCACATCGGGCGCGGCGTCGCGCACCGTGTCGGGGGAAATGATGCGGTCCTTGGCGGCCTGCTGAAACCGCAGTTTCGGCAGCACGTCTTCACCGCCGGCAATCTCGATCAGTTCGGAAACCCAGCCGATGCCGCTGATGATGGGATCGTCCCACTCCTCGAAATAGACCCTTGGTTTTGTCCCGTGCCGGGGCGTCGATGCGATCGTCGCGAGACGCTGCTCAAAGCCGGCGGCGAGTTGATCGGCGCGCTCAGTTGCCCCGACCAGCGCGCCGAGCGTGCGGATCATCGCCAAAATCCCGGCGACATCGCGCTGGTTGAAGGCATGGACAGCAACGCCGGCGCGTACGAGATCGGCGACGATATCGGCCTGGAGATCGGAAAAGGCGAGCACCAGATCCGGCTCCAGCGCCAGGATTTTTGGAATGTCCGCCGAGATGAAGGCCGATACCCGCGGCTTTTCGCGCCGCACCTGTGGCGGCCGCACCGCATAGCCGGAGACGCCGACGATGCGATCCTGCTCGCCGAGCAAGTACAGCGTCTCCACGGTCTCTTCGGTGAGGCAGACGATCCGGCGGGGAGGGAACTTGCGCATTGCCGACGATATGCAGAATTATCGGCGCCTTGTCACGGCGGCCATTACCTCCGACGTCATTGCCTGATTTACCGCAGGCCGCCATTCTCCTAAGAAATTGGTCGAAGGAAAATCCGGAGGGCTCATGACGCTGCTTGAAAAAATCCAGTCGATGAAGATGCCGTTTGCGGAGTTGAAGGGCGTGACCTTCGTCGAAGCCGACAAGGACCGCGTGGTGGCGCGGATGCTGGTGCGCCCGGAACTCTGCACGTTGCGGAATACGATTCACGGCGGCGCGGTGATGGCGTTTGCGGATTCGGTCGGCGCGGCCGCGACCATCATCAACCTGCCCGAGGATGCCAAGGGCACCACCACGATCGAGAGCAAGACCAATTTCATCGGCGGCGCCAAAGAGGGGAGCACGGTGATTGCGATCGCAACCCCTGTTCACCGCGGGCGACGGACCCAGGTCTGGCAGACGCGGCTGGAGACCGAGGACGGGAAACTGGTTGCGGTCGTTACGCAAACCCAGATGGTGCTTTGATACAGTTGGAGCTGCCGCTTATTTGGTTGCCGGACGGTTAACAAAAGTTGGCTTTTTATGAGGCATTTGAGGGACTTGTAGTTCATATTGCGATGCACCATGTTAGTGGTCTAGGGATTCGACGCCTCCTCGAGGGCCACCACGAGGAGTACTGACTATGAACTACCATGCTACCGCTCCGATGCGCGCCAAGGGCACCGTTCGGACTCTCAGCCAACAGGAAGAATTACCGCTTCTGCGCGATCACCTTTTGCGGCTCGATCGCAACAGCCGTCATGATCGCTTCCATGGCTTCATGGACGACAGCTTCATCGAGCGTTACGCCGAAAAATGCGCCAACGACGGTACGCTCATCATCGCCTATATTGAGGATGATGTGGTGCGCGGCGCCGCCGAACTGCATCCGCCGGAGCAATCTCCCGACGCATTGCCGGAGATTGCCTTCAGCGTCGAAGCGTCCGTGCGGCGCAAGGGCGTCGGCAGCATCCTGTTTCGCAAACTGATCGCGGAGGCGCGCGCCAAGGGCTATCGAAGCTTGCGGATTACCACCGGTGCGCAGAACGAAGCGATGCGGGCGCTCGCCAACAAGTTCGGCGCGCATCTCACCTTCCGCCAAGGGGAGTCCACCGGAAATATCAACCTGGCCCCGCAAAACCAGCCGGAATCGACGCTACCCGGCCTGACAACGACGGTTGAGGCCGCGCGCGCAATCACGAACTTCAATCGTGCCTATTGGGGTATGTTGTTCCGGATGTATGGCTGGGGCCGGATGGCCTGACGAAAGCTCCGTCGACGGCAATTCGCTGGATCCTGATCTCGCGAATTGCCCGAGGCCTCGGCTCTCTCAGGTGCCGGTACGTTTGTCGTTGCCGAAGCGGCGGAGCACCCGGCGCTCGACCACGACCGAGCGCTGGGCGCCTTGCTCACCGGTGATGACGCGGGTGGCCGATCGCGCCGCGGCGCGGCCTGTCTTCTTCACTTCAGCCAACACTTCCTCGAGCGGAAGCCCCATCAGCGCCGAGGCGATTTCGGCCTGCTGCTGCTGATCATCGGTGATGCCGACGGCGGCGAAAATTGCCTCCTCCAGCGTTGGCGGATCGCGCCGTACGCGCCGGGTGCCATATTTCGTGTTCCAGTCTTCGCTCATCGGGGCCTCGCATGGGACTGCGGAGATACCTAGGTGCCCTCATGTTGCATTGCAATATGAATTTCGCATGGCAATACAGCCATGCGTCTACAATTTCTCCAGCCTGGTGGCGTCGTACAGTTCGATCGTGGTGGCGGAGGCGGCCAGCGACTGCAGCGATTTGACGAAATCGCGCGAGGCGGGAACCGCGAAATGCTCAAGCAGCGCGGCGCGATCGGTCCATTGCTCGAAGAACACCAGCCGCAGCGGGTTCTCGCAGTCGACATGGACGGCGTGCGAAATGCATCCGGGCTCGCTGCGGGAACGATGGACGTGCGCGAGACTGAGCTTTCGGATTTGCTCGAAACTATCCTGTCGCGCCGTCACGCTGCCGGTTACCACGATCATCTGATCCCCCGTCTTGTTGTCCTGGTGGCTGCATTCCCTCTTCTATTCGGCGGCGGCGAGCCCCGGCGGCTGCTGCGGCCAGCGTTTCAGCGCGGCGCGCCCGGCTTCGGTCAGCACATAGACACCGCGCTCGGCGCGGTCGAACCAGCCATAGACATTGTGCAGCAGAATCTTGCCGGCGTCCGGAAGATCGGCGCGCAAATCCTTCACCCGCCGCGGGCCTCCCGAAAGTGCCGATGCGCAGGCCAGCGCCTGCTGGCGGTAGGCCGTCATGATCGGCGCGCGGGTGCTGCCGCCCATCGCAGGATCGCCCTTGCGCCGCTGGTGCTCGGAGACCAGCCGCGAGCGCTTTTTCGGGTTGCGGCGAGGCGCCGTCGTGGCGGGCTGGACGATCACCTCGACGTTGCCGGTGTTGGTGACCGCGAGCATGCCGAAGCCGAGCCGGCGGCAGAGGTTGCGGTAGCGGGCGTCGCCTTCGCGGCCCTTGCCGCGGGCCGATAATCTGGCGGCGAGCCACACCTCGTCGCAGGCGCCGGCGCGATCGACCGCCTGCAAAATCAGTTCGAGATTGAACGTGAGCTTGAGTTCCCCGATCACCACGACCGGCGGATCGTCACCGCTGAGCGCCACCAGATCGCAGCCGCCGATCTCGCCCTTGACTGTGAAGCCGAGCTTTTCGAGGAAGCGTTTGACAGGCAGATAAAGCGCGGTTTCCAACGACGGGCTCCGGCGGCGGAAGCGCCGCGACTCAACTGTGCGGGAGTCTAGCCCGGATTTGGTCAAACCGCGCGGAAGCGGCTATCCCGCCTGGGGGACGAGACTACGGCGCGCAAATCGATTGCATGATCAAGCCTCTATCACATCACCGTGGAAATGCTCGACAGCGTCCAGGGCGGCAACCAGGGCGTCATGGTCATGCGCGACGGTGTGTTGCGCAGGCTGGCCTGATCCTAAACCCGCCCGCTCACGGGCAGCAGCGCGCCGGTCACGGCGGAAGCGGCATCGCTGGCGAGGAACAGGATCACGTCGGCCAGTTCCTTCGGCGCCACCCATTTGCTGAAATCCGCCTTCGGCATGTCGGCGCGATTGGCTGCGGTGTCGATGATCGACGGCAGCACGGCGTTGACGGTGATCCTGCCCTTGTACTCGGCGGCAAGCGCCTCGGTCAGGCGATGCACGCCGGCTTTTGAGGCGGCATAGGGGCCCATGCCGGAGCCTGCCTGCAACGCGCCAAGCGCGCCGACATTGACGATCCGCCCAGCGACAGAACGGATGAGATGCGGGATCGCCGCGCGCGAGGCATTGAGCGTGGTCGTGACGTTGAGCGCATACATGCGCTGCCACGTCTTCGGATCGCCTTCGGTAACCGTCTCGAACGTAAATCCGCCGGCGATGTTGATCAGCGCGTCGAGCCCGCCGAAATGCGCCGCCGCATGATCGATCGCCTTCTTCGCAGCCGCCGCGTCGGTCAGGTCAACCCCGCCGAGTTCGAGCTGGTTCGATGTTGCCGGTACTTGCGTAGGCGCATGGTCCACGCTCGCGACCCGGGCGCCGCGCGCCAGCGCCAGATCGGTGACGACCCTGCCGAGTGCGCCGAGCGCGCCGGTCACGACAATGACTTTTCCGTCCATGATGGGCCTCCGTGCGCCGGGAAAGGGAGCGCACACTATCGTCAGGCGATTTTCATTTGCAATGCGGCGAATTTCGCATCCAGATGCGGGTATCACGTGAAAAAAGTCCTGCCGAGTGTGATCAATCGAAGGGTGGCTCACGCTGCTGCGAGCCACTTCCCCCGATGATCTCATCAACTTTGCACAGGCCGTGGCCGCGGAGCGGACTACGTAAGACTACGGATCACGGCCGGTCGCTAAAATTTGCAGGAGTTCCGTAATTCGAATGCAGAGTCCGTTCGCTACAACGCAAGTCCCAATCAGGCAGGGGCAGCAATATGGGATATCTACCCGATCACGGTTTACCTCTTGTTCAGCTTAAGGAGCAGCGGCGGGACTTGGTTGTCGCGCTGCAAAATCGCCACGGCCCGATCAAGGACTGGGAGCTAATGCAGATTGCCGCCATCCAGCAGGCAATCCAGGCATTCGAGGACGTCATCGCCGATCTCGACGCCGAAATGGAAATGGAAGTAGCGGCCTGACCATTGGACAGGTACTTCAAGGCGGACCGGCGTGGCAAATTCCGGTTCGCCTTGCTTTGCGGTCCCGCCGGCGGACGTGCGCGAGGATTGCCGGTGGCGCTCGATGCGCGGGGCCATGCGCGCGTTACGGCGATGGTCTATGTGCCCAAGAGCGAAGCCAGCCTCGACTACAAGGTTGAGGTCGATATCGCGTCCAGCAATGGCAAGCCATCCGCGCGGATCGTCTCGATGCAGCGGGTAAAGGCAGAATAGTTCAGGCCTGTCGAATCACGCTTGAAGATAGCGCGCTTCCAGCCTCGACCGCTCAGCCGCGCCGACACCGAGGCCCCTTTGCAGATAGGTTTCCAGATCGCCGTAATCGGCATCGATGGCCTCGAAGGCCGCGCCGAGAAACGAGGTCTGCACCGAGCCCAGCACCTGCCTGACGTCATCGGGCAGGTCGCTGCTGGAGTTGGGATCCCTGCGGTAGAAGCGGTTGGTCAGCAGATAATCCTCCGAAATCACCTCGTCGGAGACGCCGAGCGTATGCAGGATCAGCGCGCAGGCAAATCCGGTGCGGTCCTTGCCGGCGGTGCAGTGGATCACGAGCGGCGCGCTGTCTTCCAAAAGATGCGCAAACAGCGCCCGGAAGCGCTGTGTGTTCTGCTGCACGTAGCTGCGGTAGGATTCGCGCATCACGTCGGCGGCGTGGTTGGTCGACAGCGGCGTTCCGGTGGCGGCGATGGCGCGCAGTGCGGCAACCACCGTGGGCTCGACGGGCAGCGAATGCACGGTGATCTCGGGCATGCCGCATAGCGCCTCGGCACGTTCGGCCGTACCGCGAAAATCGAACGCGCTCTTGACCCCCAGCGCACGCACGACGGCTGCGTCATCCCCGGTCAGATGGCCAAGATGGTTGGAGCGGAAGATCTGCCGCCAACGCACCTTGCGGCCGTCCTTGGTCGGATAACCGCCGAGATCGCGGAAATTGCTGGCGCCGGCCAGGTTGAGATGACGGGCAGGAGAATCTGACATCAGGCGGTCTCGGGCTGTTTTCTGCGATTCGTGTGCGGGGAAGCAATTCTTGTGCGCGGGAGAAAGCCGGGTGTGTGTCGGGTTCCGCTGTCTGGTCTATACTGGGTTAGCATAGCGTTTTCGAGCGAAGTGGATAGCGGTTGGCTTGGCAATCAAGTTTACGCAGATTGCGTAGACTTGATTGCGATAGAAAGCGCGCCAGATCAAAAACCTTTCGGGGAAAAAATGAATAAACGCAAGATCGCCAGCCTCATTGTCAGCCTTATTGTCAGCCTTGCGGCAGCCTTGGTTTGGGGGACGATCGCCCCGTCGGCTGCGCTGGCGCAGACGACCTTCAAAAACTATCGATGCGCCGATGGAACGCAATTCATTGTTGGGTTTTTCCAGTACGATTCCCGAGCCCATCTGCAACTCGACGGCAAGGCCGTGACGCTGGCCAAGCGCCTGGCGCTGTCGGGTTCACGCTATACGGGAAGCGGGGTTACGCTGAAGATCACCAGGGCCGGTCTCACGACGCTCAAGCATGCCAAACGCCCGGCTACGGCATGCGAGCAGACATGAAAAAGGGCCGAAACGATTTCGTTCCGACCCTTTTCTATCTCGCCGACCGCGCCTGAACGCCTGGCTGCGTCCCTGTCGAACATCTCGTTGGCATCAGTGGTCGCGCCCGGGGTTGGCTTCCTCGATGGCGGCGGCGTGGTACCAGCTGCCGCTGCAGTCAGCGAGGTTGACGGCCGGGGCGGCAAAATCGGTCGCAGCCTTGGTCTCGCCGTAGCGACGTCCCCCGAGAGCCGCCCGGCCCCCGGCAGGGAATTGGTAGATCCTGGCGGACCCCTCATTCACACGCGTGTTGATCATTTCAGTCTCTCCTCGATCGCGCGAACCACCATGGTGCGCCCGACTCGTTCTCCAGTCGTTACCGAAACCGCCATATCGTTCGCGCCTTCCCGGAATGCAAGTTGCTCAAAAAAGGTCAGGGAATGTATATTTTATAGGCATTTCCTGTTTTGCCGCCTGTGAGGCAATGGGCAGATGACCAACGCTTGAGCCGATCCAAAGGTTGCCGGCCGCGGCCGAACTTCCGGCTGGCGGAGCGGAAGGCCTGCCGCGGCTTTAATCGGACCCGCGGCGTTCGGCCAAATCTGCCGGAGAATCGGGCTTCATTCGGAGCTGAAAGCGTCTTTCGACCGTTGGGCGCGCAGGTCAGCCGCGCGTCTATGTCGCATCAAAAAAAGCATCCTGCGGGATGGATGTCCCCCCGGGGTCACCGGCTGCCGCACTGCAGCGATTGGCATTTTAATTGCTTGGAAAGCAGTGGCCTGACGTGGGCCGGGTACACGTGTGCGGGCACCTGAAGACTTCAACCTCCAAAGGCTTCGGTTTTCCGCATTTCACAGCATTAAACTTTAAGAGAGGCTCAATGACCAAGTACAAGCTCGAGTATATTTGGCTCGACGGGTATACGCCGACACCGAATCTGCGCGGCAAAACACAGATCAAGGAATTCGATTCGTTCCCGACGCTGGCACAGCTTCCGCTGTGGGGCTTCGATGGCTCATCGACCCTGCAAGCCGAAGGCCACAGTTCCGATTGCGTGCTGAAGCCGGTTGCGATCTATCCGGATGGCGCCCGCACCAATGGTGCGCTGGTGATGTGCGAAGTCATGATGCCCGATGGCAAGACCCCGCATCCCTCGAACAAGCGCGCCACGATTCTCGACGACGAAGGCGCCTGGTTCGGTTACGAGCAGGAGTACTTCTTCTACAAGGATGGCCGTCCGCTCGGCTTCCCGTCCAGCGGCTATCCCGCGCCGCAGGGCCCGTACTACACCGGCGTCGGCTACAAGAATGTCGGCGATGTCGCCCGCAAGATGGTGGAAGAGCATCTCGATCTCTGCCTCGCTGCCGGCATCAACCACGAAGGCATCAATGCCGAAGTGGCGAAGGGCCAGTGGGAATTCCAGATCTTCGGCAAGGGCTCCAAAAAGGCCGCTGACGAAATGTGGATGGCCCGCTATCTTATGCTGCGCCTGACGGAGAAATACGGCGTCGATATCGAATTCCACTGCAAACCGCTCGGCGATACCGACTGGAACGGCTCTGGCATGCACGCCAATTTCTCGACCACCTACATGCGGGAAGTCGGCGGCAAGGAGTATTTCGAGAAATTGATGGAAGCCTTCAAGGCCAACCGCGCCGACCACATCGCGGTCTACGGTCCGGACAACCACATGCGCCTGACCGGCAAGCACGAGACGGCCTCGATCGACACCTTCAGCTACGGCATTGCCGACCGCGGCGCGTCGATCCGCGTTCCGCATTCCTTCGTCAACAATGGATACAAGGGTTATCTGGAAGACCGCCGTCCGAACTCCCAGGGCGACCCCTACCAGATCGCTTCGCAGATCCTGAAGACCATCGCCCAGGTTCCGACCGGCGCGAAGGCCGCCGCCGCCTAAGCTACCACGCAGACCCGGGTGGAGACGCCCGGGATACAACCCTGATCCGCCAAGGCAAAACCGCTTTGGCGGATCATTGCGTTTTGATGATATCGATTTTGACGGGTTTGATTCAAATACATCGCGCCAAAGCCGTTCCCCTGCGTTATGAACCGCGCTAGATAACGGGTCGCGCGCTTGCCGGGGACGGCCATTGCTTGAAGGCTTCTACAAGGTCAGATTCCAGCTCAACGCCACGGTGGGCCGCAGCGTGATGTACGCGCACGACGGCAAGATGCTGGGCGGCAATTCGGCGTTTGCCCATATCGGCACCTATCGGGAAGAAGCCGACGGCGCGGTCGCCATCGAGATCAAGACCGTCCGCCACAATCCGGATCCGAACTACCGCGCGATGGCCGGTACCGACGACGCGACGCTGCTGGCGCGCGGCCAGCCGGATGGCGAACTCTACCGCTTTGAAGGCGGGCTGAAGGAATTGCCAGGTGCGGTGTTCTCTTCGGTCATGACGCCAATCGAGGAGGAGGCGATCCCGATCGCCGGCGGCGTCGGCGAGGGCGGCATCGTCAACGGGCTCTATTCCATTCACATTCGCATGCTCGACGGCGTCGACGGCGGCCTGACCGGGGTGATGCTGCTCAATGACGGCCGCATCCTTGGCGGTGATGCGTCATTTTACTATATCGGCACTTACACCTCCGAGAACGGCCGCTGGAAGGGCCAAATCCTCAACCAGGAGCACACGCCGGCGCGGGGCGAGAACCCGGTGTTCGGCGGCCATGAGGTCGGCATCGGCTTTTCGGGCACATGTGACGACGAGGGCGCGCGGCTCGATGCCACCGCGCTCGCTGGCAAGCGCAGCCTGCGATTGACGGCCGTGCTCAAGCTGATGCGGCGGGCTTGAGCGCGATGGGCGAGGCCGTGCGCGTACTCTCAACGCTGGCACTGAGGGGCGCCGTTCACAATTTGGCCGGACCATTCGAGACGACCAGCGGCATACGCATCGATGCCGATTTCGCCCCGACGCTGGCGCTGCTGGACCGTCTGCGCGGCGGTGAGGGCGCCGACGTCGTCATCCTGACCCGCGAGGGGCTCGACGAAGTCGCGCGCGAAGGGCGCGTGGTGGCGGACAGCTGCGTCGACCTCGCTAGGTCCTACGTCGGTATCGCGGTGAAGGCGGGTGCGGCTCATCCCGACATCGCAACAGAAGCTGCGTTGCGCGCAGCTCTGCTCGGCGCCCGCGCGGTGGCCTATTCGCGGATCGGCGCCAGCGGCATCCTGTTCGCGCAATTGATCGAGCGGCTCGGCATTGCATCCGAAATCAACGCCCGGGCGCAGATCATTCCGCAGGGTTTTACGGCAGAACAGCTGGTCACCGGCGCGGCTGATCTCGCCGTGCAGCAGATCAGCGAGTTGAAGCAGGTCGCGGGGATCGAGGTCGTCGGCCCTGTTCCGCACGCGCTGCAGACGCCCGCGGTGTTTTCCGCCGGGCGGATGGCGGCGTCGGTCGAGACCGTGGCGTCAGATCAGCTGTTGCGATTTCTCGCATCGCCAGATGTAGCGCCGGTGCTGCGCGAAAGCGGGCTCGAGCCTTGAATTCGATGCACCGCAAAGCCGCCGCCGCTACTTCATGTAATAGCTGACGTAATATCTCGCCCGCCGGTAGGTCAGTTCCAGATACCCGGGATGATCTCTTGCCGCGAGCTCCACCGCGCGCGTGAAGCGTGCGCCGAACTCGCCGTTGCCCTTGTCGAAATTCCCAAAACAGGCGTCGTCGAATCTCACCGCGGCAATGATCGCATGCCTCACTTCGGCATCGTCCGCCTCGGGATGTGCAAGTTTCAGACGATCGAAAGTCAGCCCGTCTTCGGCGTGGTCGTGCTCGTGTCTCGTCTCGGGGGAGAGATCCGTCGTCGGTCTCGCCCGGAACATCGCGCGCACCTGCGGCGGCAACGCCCGCCACGCGAACAAGTCCAGCCGCGAACACTCCCGCCACAGCAAAAAGGCCGCATCTTTCAGCGGTAGCTGGCGGGCTTCGGCAAGAATTTCATCGGCTTCGGACATTGGTGCCAACATCATGGAATGGCCCATTGGTCGGCCGCAGTGTCCGGTTGGTTCAACTCGTCGCGAATCCATCCCCGGTCCGGATGATCTGTTCGTCCGGCATGCGGGACGCTGAATTCCCGCCGGCGCGGTCGTCCGGGTTCCTGCCACCCGGACTGGACCCGATTGGGCTTTCCCCTGCGCCCGACATGGAATAAGAGCGGCCAGCAATTTCCTTCCTTCAGGCACCAATGATCCGTCTCGATAACGTCTCCAAGCAAGTCGGCCACCAGATCCTCTTCATCGAAGCCTCCGCCGCCCTGCAAAAGGGCGAAAAGATCGGCCTCGTCGGTCCAAACGGGGCCGGGAAAACCACGCTTTTCCGGATGATCGCGGGCCAGGAGCAGCCTGACGAGGGTCAGGTGTCGCTCGATCGCGGCATCACCATCGGTTATTTCAGCCAGGACGTTGGCGAGATGTCGGGCCGCAGCGCGGTCGCCGAGGTGATGGATGGCGCAGGTCCCGTCAGCGTGGTGGCGAGCGAGTTGAAAGAACTCGAGATCGCGATGGCCGACCCGGATCGCGCCCATGACATGGAAGAGATCATCGCCCGCTATGGCGAGGTGCAGCACCGCTTCGAGGAACTCGACGGTTACGCACTCGATGGCCGGGCGCGCGAGGCGCTGTCGGGCCTCGGCTTCAGCGCGGAAATGATGGACGGCGACGTCGGCGCGCTCTCCGGCGGCTGGAAGATGCGGGTGGCGCTGGCGCGCATTTTGTTGATGCGTCCGGACGTGATGCTGCTGGACGAACCGAGCAACCACCTCGATCTGGAAAGCCTGATCTGGCTGGAGCAGTTTTTGCGGGGCTATGAAGGCGCGCTGCTGATGACCTCGCACGACCGCGAGTTCATCAACCGTATCATCAACAAGGTGGTCGAGATCGACGGCGGCACGCTGACGACGTTTTCCGGCAATTACGAATTCTACGAGCAGCAGCGTGCGCTGAACGAGAAGCAGCAGCAGGCCCAGTTCGAACGCCAGCAGGCGATGCTGGCCAAGGAAATCAAGTTCATCGAACGCTTCAAGGCGCGCGCCTCGCATGCGGCGCAGGTGCAGAGCCGGGTGAAAAAGCTCGACAAGATCGAACGCGTGGAGCCGCCGAAGCGGCGGCAAACCGTCGCGTTCGATTTCCTCCCCGCACCGCGTTCCGGCGAGGACGTCGTCAGCCTGAAGAATGTTCACAAGGGGTATGGCAGCCGCAGCATCTATCAGGGGTTCGACTTCATGATCCGCCGCCGCGAGCGCTGGTGCGTGATGGGCATCAACGGTGCCGGCAAGTCGACGCTCCTGAAGTTGGTGGCGGGCTCGACTGAACCGGATGATGGCACGGTGGCGGTCGGCGGCAGCGTCAAGATGGGCTACTTTGCCCAGCACGCCATGGATCTGCTCGACGGCGAACGCACCGTGTTCCAGTGGCTCGAGGATTCGTTCCCGCAAGCCGGCCAGGGATCGCTGCGCGCGCTGGCCGGCTGCTTCGGATTTTCCGGCGACGACGTCGAGAAAAAATGCCGGGTGCTGTCGGGCGGCGAGAAGGCGCGCCTGGTGATGGCGCAGATGCTGTTCGACCCGCCGAATTTCCTGGTGCTGGACGAGCCTACCAACCATCTGGATCTGGCGACCAAGGAAATGCTGATCGACGCGCTTTCCGAATTCGAGGGCACCATGCTGTTCGTCTCGCATGACCGCCACTTTCTCGCAGCCCTCTCCAACCGCGTGCTGGAGTTAACGCCCGAAGGCATCCACCAGTATGGCGGCGGCTATTCGGAATATGTCGCGCGCACCGGCCACGAGGCGCCGGGCCTGCGGAGCTGATGCGCGAGGCGCAGATCGGATACGCGCCGCCATCTGCTTGAACGGCCGGCGCGGCCCCGATACGCTGCCTGCAAAAAGCTCGGGGAGAAACCATGAAGCAGATCAGGATCGGCGACATCACCATCGATGCGGTGATCGAGCGCGAGGGGCCGTGGCGACGTCCGCAGGATTTTTTCCCGGCCTATGACGATGCCATATTCAATCATCATTTGCCGAAGATGGAGCCGGAGTTCTTCGACGCGGCCTCGGGCAAAATGATGATCACCTACCAGACCTTCGTCGTTCGCACGCCGCGCTACACGATCCTGGTCGACACCTGCACCGGCGAGGACAAGGGCCATCCGCCGCCGTTCGATTTTCCCGGCAAGGAGCGCTGGCGCAACGAGCTGTTCGCGCTCGGCGTCAGCTTCGAAGAGGTGGACTATGTGTTCTGCACCCACCTTCACATCGACCACACCGGCTGGAACACCACGCTGCGCGACGGGCGCTGGGTGCCGACGTTCCCCAATGCGAAATACATCTTCCACAAAAGGGAATATGCGGCGTGGGAAGCCGAATACGCCAAGGGCGCCAACCCGCCCGGCAAGGTGTTTCGCGACAACTGCCTGCCGATCGTGGAAGCCGGGCAGGCGCTGCTGGTCGATGACGACTACGCGCTGGACGACACCGTCACGCTGACGCCGACGCCTGGGCATTCGCCCTGCCATTGCTGCGTCAACATCTTCTCGAAGGGAGCGCGCGCGGTAGTGGCGGGCGACCTCGTCCATCACGCGATCCAGTGCCGGGAGCCGGACTGGTCGCCGGGCGTGGATTGGGACTCGAAGCAATCGGCGGTCTCGCGCCGGACCTTCTTTGCGTCCGTCGCCGGCACCGATACGCTGATCCTGCCGATTCATTTTCCCGCCCCGACTGCAGGCCTGATCGTCGCGGATGGCGATCGCTTCAACTATCGGTTCAAGCGAGGTTAGGCCTGTCCACTTGCCATGCCGTGCTTGCGCTGATTTGCTGGCCCCGATCCGGCTGTCCCATCGTCAAAGAGGATGCACGCGCCATGCCTGACAACGATGCCTATGACTATATCGTCGTCGGCGCAGGTTCGGCGGGTGCTGTCGTTGCGAGCCGCTTGAGCGAGAGCGGCGCATATCGGGTGCTGCTGCTCGAGGCCGGCACCAAGGGATCCCGCCATTTCTGGTCGATCGTGCCGGTCGGCACTTCCAGGATGATCGACGATCCCAGCGTTAACTGGTGCTACAAGTCCGAACCCGACGAGGGGTCGGGCGGCCGCCGCATCGACGTGCCCCGCGGCAAGATGATGGGCGGTTCGAGCTCGATCAACGGCATGGTCTACATCCGTGGGCAGGCGCAGGACTACGATCACTGGGCGCAACTCGGCAACCGCGGCTGGAGCTATCAGGACGTCCTGCCGATCTTCAGGAAGATGGAGCGCTACGAAGGCGGCGCCGACAAATTTCGTGGCCGCGATGGGCTATTGCGGGTTACCGACACGCCGCGTCACAAGGTGCCGCTGCTGGAGAAGATCATCGAGGCCGCAGGCAGGATCGGGTTGCCGTTCAATCCCGACCTGAACGGCGAGACCCAGGAAGGCATCGGGATGTCGCAGGTGACGATCGCCAAAGGCCGCCGCCAGAGCACCGCCGTTTGCTATCTCGATCCGGTGCGGTCGCGGCCGAATTTGGTGATCGAGCAGGGCGCGATGGCGGAGCAGCTCATTCTGGAAGCCAAGCGCTGCGTCGGCGTGCGCTATGCCATAGCGGGCGTGCGGCGCGAGGCGCGGGCGGCGCGCGAAGTGATCGTCTCGGGCGGTTCGATCAATTCGCCGAAATTGCTGGAGCTGTCCGGCATCGGGCAAGGCGAGTTGCTCCGTTCGCGCGGCATCACGCCGGTGCACGAGCTGCGCGGCGTCGGCGAGAATTTGCGCGATCATTATTCGCCGCGCATCAAATTCGCGATCACCGGCAAGAACCTCACCTTCAACGACAATGCGCGCGGCTGGCGGCTGGCGCGCGAGGCGGTCAAATACGCGCTGTTTGGCACCGGCTTCCTGGCCTCGACCGCGGTTCCGGTACGGATGTATTTCCGCACCCGCGAGGGGCTGGAGACACCGGACGCGACGATTTCGATCCTGCCGTTCCTGTACGAAATGGTCGGCCGCCAGCGCCGCGTCGCCAAGCGCCAGGGCATCACCATGAACGCCAACGTGCTGCGCTCGGAAAGCACGGGCTCGATCCACATCAAATCCGCCGACCCGGCGGAACCGCCGGCGATAAGGTTCAATTTCCTCTCCGCCGAACATGACCGCGCCGGCATCCTTGCCGTAATCCGGAAAGGCCGCGAGCTGATGGCGACCTCGCCCTTGAAGGAGATCACCGGTGAGGAAATCGCGCCCGGCGCCGATCTCCAGACTGATGCGGAATTGCTCGACTGGGTCCGCAACAACGCCGAAACCACCTATCATCCGGTCGGCACCTGCAAGATGGGGTCGGACCCGTTGGCCGTGGTCGATCGCGAGCTCAAGGTGCACGGCATCGAAAATCTGCGCGTGGCGGATGCCTCGATCATGCCGACGCTGACCAGCGGCAACACCAATGCGCCATCGATCATGATCGGCGAGAAATGCGCCGAGATGGTGCTGGCGGCGGCAACGGCCCGGATGGCCGCCGCCTGACAGGATTGGAGACCTATCCCGACGACAGCTTTCCTGCCAATGGCGTTCGCTTCGATCACTCGCCCAATGACGACTTCGTCCGTTATGTCGGCTTCAACGACTGACGCGTTCGAAGATCAATCCAGCGCGCGCAGAATGCCTCGACGTCGCCGGACGGATTGGCGAGGATGAGCCGGATGCAGCTGTTCCGCCGGAATAGCGCTCAGTGTGTCTCTTGATCCGTCTTGCGCGTCGCGGACTTGTGCTGCGGCTGTGGCGTTGCGCCGAGTTCCTGGCAGGGAAGGGCGATCCATGAACCGTCGGCGGCCTGCTGGTAGGAATGACAGGACGACGATGACGCCGGTTGCTCGCTGGTTTTCGGTGCGTCGGCGTTCCTGGCGAGGCCAGGCGCTGCCAGCGTGAGGAGGGCAGCTATCGAAGCCACAACGATCGCGGGTCCTAACCGCATGGGAAATCTCCATTCTCTCGAAGGGAAGTTCCCTTGATAAGAAAGATTGTGGATTTTTTTTGAAAGCCCGGTTTGCGCGCGCAGGTTTGATTAACGATCTGCAAATCGCGTATTTGCGCCCGCCGCCGGGCTCACAGCGGCGCGACGCGCAGACGCAGGGCGTTGCCGACGACGCTGACCGACGACAAGGCCATGGCGGCCGCGGCAATGATCGGCGACAGCAGGATGCCGAAATGCGGATAGAGGATGCCCGCGGCGATCGGAATACCGGCGGCGTTGTAGATGAAGGCAAAGAACAGGTTTTGCCGGATGTTGCGCATGGTGGCCTGCGACAGTTTTCGCGCGCGCACGATTCCGCCGAGATCGCCCTTCAACAGCGTGACGCCGGCGCTTTCCATCGCCACATCGGTGCCGGTGCCCATGGCGATGCCGACTTCAGCGGCGGCCAATGCCGGAGCGTCGTTGACGCCGTCACCGGCCATGGCAACGATCCGGCCCGCTTCCTGCAGCTTGGCCACCACGGCGCTCTTCTGATCCGGCAGCACCTCGGCCTCGACATCGCGGATGCCGAGTCGCCGTGCCACCGCTTTCGCCGTCGTCGCGTTGTCGCCGGTCAGCATGATGACTCTCACGCCTTCCGCGGCCAGTGCCTGCAGCGCGGCCGGCGTCGAAGCCTTGACGGGGTCGGCAATGGCGAACAGTCCGGCCAGTTTGCCGTCGACGGCGATGTTGATGACGGTGGCGCCGTCGCTACGCAGGCGCTCGCCATCGACCTCGAGCGAGGTCGTGTCGACAGCGAGCGCGGCGAGGTATTTCGAATTGCCGAGCAGGACAGATTTGCCGTCGACCTTGCCGGTTGCGCCCTTGCCGGTGGGCGAGTCGAATTCACTGACCCTGCCGAGATCCAGGTTGCGCTCCTTTGCGGAACGTACGATAGCCTCGGCGAGGGGATGTTCGCTTGATCGCTCGACGCTGGCCGCAAGCCGCAGGATTTCGCGCTCGTCGAATCCCGCCGCGGCAACAATCGCAACCACCTTCGGCTGGCCTTCGGTGAGCGTGCCCGTCTTGTCGACCACAAGCGTGTCGACCTTTTCCATACGCTCCAGGGCTTCGGCGTTCTTGATCAGCACGCCGGCCTGCGCGCCGCGCCCGACGCCGACCATGATCGACATTGGCGTGGCAAGCCCAAGCGCGCAGGGGCAGGCGATGATGAGGACGCTGACGGCGGCGACCAGACCAAAGGCCATGCGCGGTTCCGGGCCGAAATACGACCAGACGGCGAAGGCGATCAACGCCACCGCGATCACGGTCGGCACGAACCAGCCCGCGACCTGGTCGGCGAGCCGCTGGATCGGCGCGCGGGAGCGTTGCGCGTCCGCGACCATCTTGACGATCTGCGACAGCAGCGTGTCGCGGCCGACCTTGTCGGCGCGCATCACGAAACCGCCGGACTGGTTCAGCGTCCCTGCTATCACCTTGCCGCCGGCCTCCCGCGTCACCGGCATCGATTCGCCTGTCACCAGCGATTCATCGAGCGAGGAGCGGCCTTCGAGAATGACGCCGTCGACCGGTACTTTTTCGCCAGGACGGACGCGGAGCCTGTCGCCGACCACAAGACTGTCGATCGCGAGTTCATGCTCGGCGCCGTCCTCGCCGAGGCGCCGCGCGGTCTTCGGCGCCAGTTCGAGCAGCGCCTTGATGGCACCCGAGGTCGCCTCGCGGGCGCGCAGCTCCAGCACCTGGCCGAGCAGCACCAGCACGGTGATGACAGCGGCAGATTCGAAATAGACCGCGATCGCGCCGCCATGTCCCCGAAAGGCCACCGGGAACACCTGAGGCGCTGTCGTGCCGACCAGGCTGTAGAGCCAGGCCACGCCGGTGCCGATCGCGATCAGCGTGAACATGTTGAGGTTGCGCGTTACCAGCGATTGCCAGCCGCGCACGAAAAAGGGCCAGCCGGCCCACATGACGACGGGGGTCGCAAACGCAAGCTGGATCCAGTTCGACAGGGTCGGGTCGATGAGCCCGTGGCCGCCCGCGAGATGGCCGCCCATCTCCAGCACCACCGGCGGTACGGACAGCGCAAGCCCGACCCGGAAGCGCCGTGTCATGTCGGCGAGTTCGGGGTTGGGCGGCGTGTCGAGGCTGACGACATCCGGCTCCAGCGCCATGCCGCAGATCGGACAGTTTCCCGGGCCGATTTGTCGGATCTCGGGGTGCATCGGACAGGTGTAGATCGTGCCTTCCGGCGCATCGGCCTCGGGTGCGCGCCTCTCGAGAGAGACTTTGGGATCGGCAGAAAACCTGGTCTTGCAGCCGGCCGAGCAGAAATGAAAGGTTTCGCCGCGGTAGTCGAAGCGATGCTTGCTGGTGGCCGGATTGACGGTCATCCCGCAGACGGGATCGCGTACCGTGACTTCGGTGGGCTTCTGTGGATGCGAATGGTCTCGCTGATGATCGTGACCGCCGCCGCAGCACGACTTCGAAACGGCATCGCCCGGATTTGCCGTGTGCCCTGGCGCGGCCTTGTGCTGGCTCATCTCGGCTCCCATCCTTGCAACCTATACCCTCTAGGGGTATATAGGCGGCATGAGAAAAGACATCAAGACATCCTGTCAGAAACGTCTGAGCCGCATCGAGGGCCAGGTCCGTGGCCTGTCGAAGATGGTGGATGAGGATCGCTACTGCATCGATATCGTGACCCAGATATCGGCGGTGCGGGCGGCGCTTCGCAGGGTCGAGGAGGAAGTGCTGAAGGACCACGTCTCGCATTGCGTCGAGCACGCGATTTCGAGCGGCGACAAGGCCGACCAGCGCCAGAAGATATCGGAGTTGATGGCGGTCATCGGCCGGTCCGACCGATAGCGCGGCCCGGCCTCACCGGCGCAGGCGGGCGATGGCGCCGGCCACGATCTGCATGGTGACACCCACAACCCATCCCGCCATGATCGTCCAGGTCCAGGCGATGTGCGGCTCATGCCGCAGCACGATGACGGCGACGCAGGCAAACGCCGTGGCTGCGGCGAGGAAGGTGCCAATCGCGCTGAGCAATTCCGGCGCGTCGATCTTGCCGACCCAATGGCCGTCCGGCGGCGGATCGTTGTGAAAGGGCCGTGGCGGGGTATCGATCCCGAGATAGAACCCGATTGCGCCGGCGAGCATCATCAGCAGCAGAAAGCCCTGCGTGGTCAGGGCCGCGACGCTGGTGCCGACGAGCGCGGCGACAAATAGACCGCTGGCCGCACCGGCCATCGCAAGACCAAGGCGCTCGAGAACGTGGGCAAATCTTCTGACGCGGGTTCGCATGTTGTTTCCCGCAAGGTTGCGAAGGGAGGTTAGGCTGTTTTTCAGCGGCTTGAAAGCCGTCTACAAGCACACGTGATGAGCCGGAGTGATCCAGCGCAAGCTTCCTGGCGGACAATGGCCATTCAGTCCCCCGAATGGGCGTCCGGCCGGCGTCACAGGGCCCGCAGTTCGCCTTTGGCCCAGAACTCGCGCAGCTTGAATTTCTGGATCTTGCCCGACCCCGTCAGAGGAAACGCCGCTACCACGAACCAGTGCTTCGGTGTCTTGTGCGGGGCCAGCGAGGCGCGCATGTAAGCCGACAGCTCCTCCTTGTCGATATCAGCGCCTTGCGCCGGTCGGATCACGGCGGCGACTTCCTCACCCCATTTCTCGTGCGGCAGTCCGATGACGGCGACCTCGCCGATCTTGGGATGACGAAACAGCAGCTCCTCGAGTTCTCGCGGATAGATGTTCTCGCCGCCACGGATGATCATGTCCTTGAGCCGGCCCTCGACCGTGCAATAACCGCGGGCGTCCATCGCGCAGAGGTCGCCGGTGTGCAGCCAGCCATCGGCATCGATGCTGGCGGCCGTGGCGTCAGGCATCTCGAAATAGCCGAGCATGACATGGTAGCCGCGCGTGCAGAATTCGCCGATTTCGCCGACCGGCACGGTCTTTCCCGTATCGGGATTGATGATCTTGTTTTCCATGTTCGGCAGCGGCAGGCCGATGGTGCCGGCCTTGTCCTCGATTGTGTCGGACGTTTTGGTCATGGCCGCCACCGGCGAGCACTCGGTTTGCCCGAACACGATCGTAAAGGGCGCGCCAAGCTCCTTCTCCAGCCGCGTCACCAGCGCGGCCGGCACGGTCGAGCCGCCCGAACAGATCGCCTTGAGGGAGGACAGGTTGGTGCCGGCAAACGCCGGATGTTCCAGCATCGCTACCAGCATGGTGGGAACGGCGAGTATGGCGTTGCCGCTATAGGTCGAAATCATCTCCAGCACCAGACCGGGCTCGAACGCCTCCACCAGCACCTGGGTCGCCGCACGCGACACCGCGCCGATCACGCAGCAGACGCAGCCGCCGGTGTGGAACAACGGCATCGTGGTGATGACGACGTCGCCGGGTTCGACGCCCATTCGCAAAGCGGTGTCGGCGCCATTGTTGGCAAGGCCGCGGTGGTGCAGCAGCGCGCCCTTCGGAAACCCCGTGGTGCCCGACGTATACTGGATCATGACCGGATCGGTCGGCTTGACGTCCGGGAGCGCAATGCCGGGATCGTCGCCGGTGGCGATGAAGGATGCCCAGTCGTCGAAAGCGATGATCTCGCGCAATTCCGGGCAACGGGGTGCTACCTCGCGAATTGTTTCCAGCATCGGATTGCCGCGGAACGCGGTCACCACGAAAACGGCGGCGGAGCGGGATTGCTTCAGGACGTATTCGACTTCGTTGGCCCGGAAAGCCGGGTTGACGGTGACCAGCACGACGCCGGCCATCGCGGCGCCGAACTCCATCATCACCCATTCCGGCAGGTTCTGGGCCCAGATGGCGACCCGCTCGCCTTGCTGGAAGCGGCGGCGCAGGGCGCGCGCCGTGCGCTGCGCCTCGGCGTAGAACTCCGCATACGTCCACTGGCGGCGAGCGGCGGGATCGGGGAGACCCGCAATCAGCGCCAGCCTGTCCGGCGCCGACCGTACGGCCTGTTCGAGCAACTGGCCAAGCGTGATATCGCGAACGGCGGGAGCCGCAGGCCCAACGACATGGGATTCCTTCAAGGCCATCGTTCCTCCCGATGCGGTCTTGGCCCGCTCCTTGCCGCTTTGCGGCAATTGATCGCAATATGACATCGGGTGCTTGTGTTTTGCAGCCGGATCTCGAAAGAAATTGTGGTATTTGGCGGTACCCGCCTGGAGACGTCGCCATGAGCCTGTTGAGCCCAGCCTTCGATCCCGAGCGTGAGGCGGCGCTGGTGACCGGCGCCGGCAACGGCATCGGCCGCGCCATCGCGCAGGCGCTGGTCGGTGAGGGCGTGCGGACCGTCTTTGCCGACGTCAGCGAAGAGCGGGTGATGACCGCGGTCAAGGCCTCGGCCCGGCCGGAACTGGCCCTTCCCTTTGTCGGCGATCTCGCTACCCTCTCTGCGCGGGAGGCACTGCTGAAGCACGCGCAGTCTGCGCTCGGGCGGGTGACCCATTTCGTCCACAGCGCCTCGCCGCCGCGGCACGAGGCTGACCACGCCATGGCCGTCTCGACCGAAACCTGGGCGCAGATGCATGCCGTCAATCTCGAGGCTGGCTTTCACCTTTCACGCGGACTGGCGCGGGAGCTGATCGCGGCAAAAACACCCGGCTCGTTCCTGCTGCTGACCTCGCTGCATTCGGGCACGCCGCGCAACCTGCCGCATTACTCGACTGCGAAAGCGGGCTTGGCGATGCTGGTGAAGGAGCTTGCGAAAACCTTCGGCCGCCACGGCATCCGAGTCAACGCGCTGGTGCCCGGCGCGATTGCGGCCGGCGGCTTCGTCGCCGATCCGTCATTGGCACGGCATATCCCGCTCGGCCGCCTCGGCCGGGCCGAGGATCTGGCCCCGATGGCGCTGGCGGTGCTGTCGAACCGGGTGTCGGCCTATGTCACGGGCGCGGCGATGGTGGTCGACGGCGGCCTGTCGCTGACCAACTGGTTCGAACCGCCGGAGATTTAGGGAAACCCGGGGAACCTGAAGGGATGAGGGTCGGCCGGGAACGCGCGTGCCGGTTCGGCGATTGTCATGACGCGCCAGGGCCAAATAGCGGTAGCGGCGGCCACGGCGCCAACGTCAGGGAGAGCGCCATGACATCCGAGATGCAAATCCACACCATCGCGCGGCAGATGCTCGAGCGGCATGGTGGCAGCGCGATTGCCCAGGCAGCGCAGAATGCAATCGCTTGCGAACGCAAGGGCGAGGCCGAGGAAGCCCGCGACTGGCGCCATGTCGAGGACGCCATCAAGCTCATGCGGGGACCGCATCAGAGTTGATGGTGCGTTGTAATAGCGGCTCGCCTGCCGCTTTTGGGGCTGCAGGTATCCGGGCAAGTTGCTATCATCGCAGCCATGGCCCATCGCATCCTCGTCTTCTACGGCTCCTATCGCTCCGACCGCATGGGCATCCGCCTGGCGCAGTTCATGGTCGAGGGGCTGCGCGGCCGCGGTGATGACGTCGAACTGATCGACGCCAAGGCGGTCGGCCTGCCGATGCTGGACCGGATGTACAAAGAGCATCCCAAAGGCCAGGCGCCGGCGGCGCTGGAAGCGCTCGCTGGAAAGATTCGCGATGCCGACGGTTTTGTGTTCATTACCGGCGAATATAATTGGGGCATCCAGCCGGGCCTGAAGAACCTCACCGACCATTTTCTCGAGGAGTGGTTCTGGCGCCCCGCCGCCATCGCCAGCTATTCGGCCGGTCGGCTCGGGGGCGCGCGCGCCTCGACCGCCTGGCACGGCACGCTGTCCGAGATGGGCATGGTGGTGATCTCGTCCACGATCGGAGTCGGGCCGATCGCGCAAATCCTTTCGCCTGAGGGCAAGCCGACCGGCGAGGGCGGGCAGGTGCTGGAACGGGCATTTCCGCGCTTTGCGGACGATCTGGCGTGGTGGATGGAGGCGGCGAAGGCGCAGCGGGCCAAAAAGCCGCCGCCTTATTGAGGGCGCGGCGGACTCAGAGCACCGAGGTTCGGTTGCGATGCTTGGCGCGCCATTTCGGACCCGGGCCGCGCATGTAGTGGCGCTCGGGCCGGTAGCTGTCGGTGGCGCGGTCGAGCAGGCGGTGCCAGCCGGTCACGATCCGGTCGAAGCGGCGGAGCAACGGCATCAAGGTGATCTGTGCGGCGCTCATGACACCCTCAATGCGGTTTGCCGAGAACGGACGAAAACGGGATTTCGATGATCTCATCGTCGAAATCGTCGCTGACACGCACGACCCAGTCGCGCCAGTCTTCCGCGCTTCGTTCCATGATCAGCGATCGCACCACGCAGGCCGCATAGTCGCGCGCCTCGGTAAGGTCGCTCACCATGGCACCGAGCTGATCGACGCGAACTTCGCGGGAGTTGGAGCAATGGAAATAGACCTGGGCCATCTTCGGTCTCCTCACATGAAATGCGAATCTGCATTTCTCAAAACTACCAGCGGCGGAATTTGCTTGAAATTCCGGTTGATCCCCTACGGGGATTTACGGGCATGTACCGCAATGTGACGCCTCATCTACCCGGACGGTTCATTCCCTTCCGTGATTCCAGATCACGTCGATTCTCGTTAAG
>Ga0310810_10001301_pt1 | contig 25953 bp, 29 predicted proteins | sample NCmetagenome_FD_207641 | JGI IMG/M metagenome (GOLD analysis project Ga0310810, IMG submission 207641) | Soil microbial communities from experimental microcosm in Duke University, North Carolina, United States - NC | ecosystem: Engineered > Artificial ecosystem > Soil microcosm > Unclassified ...
GCCGTGGATCCATACGACGAGCGGCGGCCGCTTCAGGCGCTCCATGCCGCGCGGCACGTACAGCAGGTACTCGCGCCACGGCGGCGCCGCCGAGACGCCGATCAACCCGTGCAGGCTCGACTTCTGCCGCAATGCGAACCGGCCCGGCTTCGGGGGCGGGCGGCGCGTGACGATGCCGCGCACGAGCCGCGCCAGGTTTCCTAGGATTCCAGCCACGAGGATCGCGAGGATGGACTGAAATGCAGGTGATTCCAAGCGGCGGATCGCTCGGCGCCACGCTCGAAAGCGTGGATCTGGCGCGCCTTTCGTCGGGCGCGCGGTTTCCTAGACCCGGTATTGCGCGGCGCGCCGCAGGCGGTCGGCGCGCTGGCGCTCCTGCCACTCGATCGTCTCGGCCTGGCGCGCGGCGAGGGCGCGACCGAGCGAGATGACCGCCCAGCCCGCGAGCGCGACGAGCAGGCCGAGGTGCATGCGGTCGAGGACGACGCCGAGCACCCGGCCGAGCATGATCAGCACTTTCGGATGGTTCGCCCAAGCCCAGTCGAGCGACGGTATGAAGGGCGCTACCGCGGCGAGCGATGGTGCCTGGAGCGCCGCCGGGTCGACCAGCAGCCGCCCCGGCAGCGCCACCCAGGCGCGCGTCTGGACCCATGTGACGGCCTGCCACGCGACGAGCCCGATGGCATAGGCGACCGGCGCGAGGCCGAGGATGACGAGCGCTTGCGCGAAGAGCCGGGTCAAGCGAGCCATGCGCCGAGCTTACCGGCGGCCATCGCAAGGGCATTCGACGTGCCATGGTCCTCTCGGACGTAGGTCTCGGGCGTAGAATCGGCCGCCGTGTCCGATTCCAAGCGCTGGCTGTGGCCGCTCGCGCTGCTCACGCCGCTGCTGCCGCTCGAGGCCTGGGCGCTGGTCGGCGCGACGGGATTCTCGATCTTCTGGTGGTGGGGGCCGTTCTTCACGTACGCCCTCATGCCGCTGCTCGACGCGTTGCAGGGGCGCGACCTGGCGAATCCCTCGCCGGAAGAGAGCGCGGCGCTCGAGAACGACCGCTACTACCGCTGGTGTACGTGGCTCTACCTGCCGTTGCAGTACTTCTCGCTCGCCTGCGCGTGCGCCTGGTGGGCGGGCGGCGGGCTGTCGTTGCTCGACTCCGTGGGTCTTGCGCTCACGGTCGGCGTAGTGGGCGGCATCGCCATCAACACCGCGCACGAGCTCGGCCACAAGAGCAGCCGCACCGAGCGGGCGCTGGCGCTCGTCGCGCTCGCCCAGTCCTGCTACGGGCATTTCTTCGTCGAGCACAACCGCGGTCACCACGTGGCGGTCGCGACCCCCGGGGATCCGTCGACCGCGCGCCTCGGCCAGGCTTTCTGGACGTTCCTGCCGCGCACCGTGCTCGGCACGCTGAAGAGCGCCTGGCGCATCGACCGGCGGGATGCCTTGCGGGCCTGGTCGCTCAGCGCCGTGCTCTTCGCCGCGCTCGCCGCCGTCTTCGGCGCGCGCGTCCTGCCGTGGCTCGCGCTGCAGGCGGCGTTCGCCGTCAGCCTGCTCGAGGTGGTGAACTACATCCAGCACTACGGCCTGCTGCGCGAGCGGCGCGGCGACGGGCGCTACGAGCGCTGCCGCGCCGAGCACTCCTGGAACGCCGCCACCGTGGCGAGCAACGTCGCGCTCTTCAACCTGCAGCGGCACTCCGATCATCACGCGAACCCGCTGCGGCGCTACCAGGGGCTGCGCCACCTCGAGGACGCGCCGCAGCTGCCGTGGGGCTATCCGGCGATGATGCTGCTGGCCTACGTGCCGCCGCTCTGGCGCCGCGTCATGGATCGTCGTGTTGCTGACGCCAGGCTGAAGCAAAGTTTTTGACCTTATGCTGCGCGCATGGCCCGAACGCGTCCCGCCGACGACGACGTCTATGCGCTGACCGCGCGCGGCAACGCCGAGCTCAAGGCGGCCGGCACCTCGCTCAGCTCGACAGAGCTGGAAACGCTCGTCCTGGTCGACGGCCTCGCCACCGTGAAGCAGATCGCGGCGAGCGCGCGCGGCATGCCGCGCGCTCAGGTCGAAGAGGCGCTGAGCGGGTTGCTCGACAAGCAGCTCATCGCGGCGGCCGACGAGCCGAGCGCGCTGGAAAGCGGCTTCTTCAACTTCACGCCGCTCGCCGCCAATCTCGCCAAGGGCGCCGAGCCCGAGGCCGAGCAGGGCGTCGCTTCGCTCAGGCAGAAGGGCTACTACGTGCGCATCGCGCGCCGCGCCGCGCAGAAGCGCGAGCTGCCCCAGGGCCGGGCGCCGCGCGTCCTGCTGATCGACGACGATCCGGACCTCGCGAAGCTGATCGGCACCTATTTCCGCTTCGAGAGCATCGGCGTGCGGGTGGCGGCGAAGAAGGCCGAGATCATGGCGGCGTTCCGCGAGGCGCTCCCCGACCTCGTGCTGCTCGACGTCGAGCTGCCCGACGCGAACGGCTTCGACGTGCTCGCACGCATGCGCCAGCACGCCATCCTGAAGACGCTGCCGGTGATCATGATCACCGCCGAGGCGACCCGCGAAGCGGTGCTGCGCGGCCTGCATGCCGGCGCGGACGGCTACATCACCAAGCCGTTCGAGCCGACGTGCGTGGTGACCGCGGTGCGCCAGGTGCTCGGCCTCGCCCAGCCCAAGCCGGACGGCGAGCTCGGGTTCGGCGGGAGAGGGAATTTCCGGTAGGTAGAATTGCCGCTCGTTTTTCCGCGAGCGCCCCGTGCAGCAGCCTGCCTGGCATGAACGCATAGTCGAGGTCCTGAAGGCGAACCAGGTTCGCCTAGTGACCTACATCCCGGACAACGTGCTCTCGCCGCTCATCCAGGCGGTGCACGCGGATTCGTTCTTCACGCCGATCTGCCCGGCGCGCGAGGAGGAGGCGGTCGGCATCGTCGCCGGCGCGTACATGGCCGGGCTGCGCGGCGTCACGCTCATGCAGACCAGCGGCTTCGCCACGCTGCCGAACGCGCTCGCCTCGCTGGTCGTGCCTTACCAGATTCCGCTGCTCATGGTGATCTCCGAGCGCGGCACGCTCGGCGACCACCAGCTCGGCCAGGCGATCGTCTGCCGCACGATGCGCCCGGTGCTGCAAGCGCTCGGCATCGAGCACTTCGCGGTCGAGCGGCTCGAGGACCTCGGGTTCGTCGCCGACGGCATGATCCGCCAGGCGTACGCGACCCAGGCGCCGGCGGCGCTCATCCTCTCGCCGCTGCTCACGAAGAAGCGCTCATGAACCGCTTCGACCTCACGAGGCGCCTGGTGGCGAAGCTCGAGCACCGCGAAGCGGTGATCGGCGGCATCGGCAACACCAACTTCGACCTCTGGGCCGCCGGCCCGCGCCCCGAGAACTTCTACATGCTGGGTAGCATGGGGCTCGCGGTGCCGATCGCGCTCGGCGTCGCGCTCGCGCAGCCGGAGCGCCGCGTCTTCGCCCTCGAGGGCGACGGGTCGCTGCTCATGCAGCTCGGCTCGCTCGGCACGGTCGCTTCGCTCGCGCCGAAGAACCTGGCCATCGTGGTCTTCGACAACGCGATGTACCAGATCACCGGCAGCCAGAAGAGCCTGACCGCCTCGAGCGTGGACCTCGTCGCCATGGCGAAAGGCGCCGGTCTTGCGCAGAGCGAATGGGCGCGCGACGAGGCGCATTTCGAGTCGCTGGTCGAGCGCGCGCTGGCGGGCGCCGGCCCCTGGCTGATCGGCGCGCGCATCGACGGCGACAAGCCCGCCGGCGTGACCGAGCGCGACGCGGCGAAGATCCGCGGCCGCTTCATGGCAGCGCTGGCTGCGAAAGGCGATTGATTAAAGGCGGCCGTTGACTTAGCGTTGCCCCGGCACCTTTGGAGGAGGAGGCCGCATGGCAAAGTCCGGTCGTCGCAGGTTCCTCACGGGCGCGGTTGCCGCCGGCGCTCTGGCACCCGCGCTCGCCAAAGCTCAGGCCCCTGGGGAGCGCAAGCCCTCCGCCGTACCGCCGAACGGCAAAGTCGCCGCTGCCGAGTCGGAGGTGCCGGCGGCCCTCGCCGAGTCGCGCATCAAGGGCGTTCCCGGCTCCGACTTCATGGTCGACGTCATCAAGACGCTCGACATCAAGTACCTGCCGGCGAACTGCGCCTCGAGCTACCGCGGCCTGCACGAGTCGCTCATCGACTACGGCGGCAACAGGACGCCGGAGTTCCTGAGCTGCATGCACGAGGAGTCGGCGGTCGGCATGGCGCACGGCTACTTCAAGATCGCCGGCCGGCCGCTGCTCACTCTCTGCCACGGCACGGTCGGGCTGCAGCACGCCTCGATGGCAATCTACAACGCCTACTGCGACCAGGTGCCGGTGATCGTGATGGGCGGCAACGACCTCGACGCCGCGCACCGCCCGCCGGGCGTGCCGACGATCCACTCGGCGCAGGACATCAACTCGCTGGTGCGCGACTTCACCAAGTGGGACGACACGCCGGTGTCGCTGCAGCACTTCGCGCAGTCCTTCGTCCGGGCCTACAAGGTGGCGATGACGCCGCCGTACGGGCCGGTCATGATCTCGCTCGACGCCGGGCTGCAGCAGGAGCCGATCCGTACGCACAACGGCGAGAAGCTCTACATCCCGCGCTACGTCCCGACCGCGCCGCCGCAGGGCGACAGCGGCGCGGTGAAGGAAGCGGCGCGCCTGCTCGCGGCGGCCGAGCGGCCGGTGATCGTCGCCGACCGCGCGGCGCGCACGCCGAACGGCATGAAGCTGCTCGTGCAGCTCGCCGAGCTCCTCCAGGCGCCGGTGGTCGACCAGTTCGGCCGGCTGAACTTCCCGAGGACCCACTACCTCTCCGCGCCGCCGGCCGCCATTCCGCGCGGCGACGTGATCCTCGGCCTGGAGCTCACCGACTTCTGGGGCACGGTGAACAGCTTCACCGACAACGGCGAGGAGGGCATCGGCGTCAACTCGACGAAGATCAAGCCCGGCACGCGGCTCATCAGCATCGGCGCGCTGGAAGTGCCGGCGCGCGCGAACTACCAGAACTTCCAGCGTTTCCAGACGGTCGACGTGTCGATCGCCGGCGATGCCGAGGCGACGCTGCCGGCGCTCATCGAGGCGCTGCGCTCGGCGATCCCGGACGCGCGGAAGAGCACGATCGCGAAGCGCGGCGAGGCGGCGAGGAAGGCGCACGCCGAAGCGCAGGCGCGTACGCGGCAGGCGGCGGCGCTCGCCTGGGACGCGAGCCCGATCAGCACGGCGCGCCTGTCCATGGAGGTCTACCACGCGGTCAAGGACCTCGACTGGTCGCTGGTCGCGTGCGACAACATCAGCAACTGGCCGCATCGGCTGTGGCCGATGAAGGAATCGCACCATTTCATCGGCCGCTCGGGAGGCTACGGCGTCGGCTACAGCGCGCCGGGATCGGTCGGCGCGGCGCTCGCCAACCGAGACCTCGGGCGCTTCTCGGTCAGCATCCAGTCCGACGGCGACCTGATGTACGCGCCCGGCGTGCTGTGGACAGCGGCGCGCCACAAGATCCCGCTCCTCGCCGTGATGCACAACAACCGCGGCTGGCACCAGGAGCTGATGCACGTGCAGCGCATGGCGAGCTTCCGCAACCGCGTGGTCAACTGCGGCGCCGACATGGGCCCGGTCGGCACCAGCATCCAGAACCCGGACATCGAGTACCACAAGCTCGCCGAGTCGATGGGCTGGTGGGCGAAGGGGCCGATCAAGGATCCGAAGGACCTGGGGCCGGCGCTGAAGGAAGCGGTCGCCGTGGTTAAGTCCGGACAGCCGGCGCTCCTCAACACCTGGACGCAGCCGCGATGAGGCGCTTTCTGCTTCTCCTCATGCTCGCATCGCTCGCGGCCAGTGCCGCCGACGTGGAGAAAGGCCGTGCGGCGTTCGTGAAACACGGCTGCTACCAGTGCCACGGCTTCGTGGGGCAGGGCGGCGTGGGCAAGACGCTCGCCCCCAACCCGTTGCCCTACGAGGCGTTCTCCGTCTTCGTGCGCAATACGAGCGGCGCGATGCCGCCCTACAGGAAAGCGATCCTGTCCGACGAGGACCTCGCGGACATCCACGCCTACCTCAGCTCCCTCCCGAAGCCGCCCGACTACAAGACGATCCCGCTGCTCCGCGGCGACTGATACCCGGCACCAAGATTGCTGGAGCGGTGAGCCATGCTTCTACGGCTCGCTGCAGTGGCGGTGTTGCTCGTCGGCGCCAACCCGGCTCTGGCGGATGCCTCCGGCGTGGAAAAGAGCGACCGCTGGCAGCTGACCGCCGGCTGCAGCACGCTGTTCGGCCGGCAGACCGGTCTGGTCGCCGACGTGATCCGAGAGCAGCGGCGCGCCCTGGGCGACATGGCGTCGATCGCCGAGATCGGCGTGCGCCACGATTTCGGACGCGGCGCGAGGATTTCCTTCGGCGCCGGCACCGGCACCGGCAGCCCGAATGCGCCGCGCTGGCGGGTGGTCGCGGGCTTCGAGCAGGACTTCTGAATCAGCCTTCCGGCCGGATCACCCGCTGCCAGCCGCCCGGGCATTGCGTGACCGCCGGGTAATAGTTTCCCTCGTCCGGGCAGAAGATCTCGCCCTGCGTTCCCGGCGTCGGCGGGCCGTCGAACCGCTCGACGTAGACCTTGGGCGGCTCGCTGCGCGCCGCGAAGTCGGGCCCGTAGTAGTAGGGCCGCCAGAACGGCGCGCCGAAGAAGAAGCCGCCGAAGAACACGCGGGTATGCCCATGGGAATGATGGTGGTACGAGCGATAGGCGGAGCTTCCGTGGGAGGTGCCGCGCGCCCAGGCGCCGCTCGCCAGCGCCAGAGCGAGCGCGGCGCAAACGATCGGTTTTGCAGCGGCCATGGCCCTTACGTTACGCCCAAAACTTAGAATTCGCCCATGGCAATAGGTTCTCCGCGTGTCGTGATCGTCGGCGGCGGCATCGGCGGCCTGTTCGCCGCCAACGCGCTGCTCGCGCATGGACTCGAGGTGTCGGTCTACGAGCAGGCGCCGGCGCTCGGCGAGATCGGTGCCGGCGTGTACATCACGCCGAACGCGGTGCGGCAGATGCAGCGCGTCGGCCTCGGGCCGGCGGTCGAGAAATCGGGCGCGCGCGTCGGGCCCGGGTCGCATTACTTCCGCCACGACGGCTCGCCGATCGCGCCGGTGCAGGTCAGCGACGCTTCCGGCTGGAGCGCCAACTTCGGCATGCATCGCGCCGACCTGGTCGATTTCCTCGCCGCGCCGCTTCCCGCCGGCGTCGTCCACTGCGGGCATCGCGCCGTCGGTTTCGAGCAGGCGGGCGACGTGGCGCGCGTGCGCTTCGCGAACGGCGCGACGGCGGAAGGCGACGTGATCGTCGCCGCCGACGGCATCCACTCCGAGCTGCGGCCTCATGTGTTTCCGCCGTCCAAGCCGGTTTTCCACGGCACCATCTCCTATCGCGGCCTGGTCTCGCGCGAGCGCCTGCCTGGCTGGCCGATGGACCGCTGGCTGATGTGGGCCGGCCCGGCGAAGCAGCTTAAGCACTTCCTCGTCTTCCCGGTGCGCCACGGCACGATGGTGAACTACGTCGGCTTCGTGCCGACCGACGAGGCGATGAAGGAATCGTGGTCGGCGCCGGGCGACCCGGCGGTGCTGCGCCGCGAGTTCGAGGGCTGGGACCCGCGCATCGGCACGGTGCTCGCGCAGGTGGACAAGTGCTTTCGCTGGGCGCTCTACGACCGCGAGCCGCTGCCGATGTGGAGCCGCGGCCGGCTCACGCTGCTCGGCGACGCCGCGCACCCGATGCTGCCGCACCTCGGCCAGGGCGCGAACCAGGCGATCGAGGACGGCATGGCGCTCGCGACCATCCTGTCGCGCGTCGACAAGAACCAGGTGCCAGCGGCGCTGCTCGCTTACGAGCGCCTGCGCCGTGAACGCGTCGCCCAAGTCCAGCTCGGCGCTCGCAAGCACGGTTTGCGGGTCGATTCCATGGTCGACGACCTGGCGAAGCGCGACGCCGAGCTCGCCGCGCATGCGCAGTTCCGCGCCGAGCTCTATTCCTACGACGTCGTGCCGCACGCCGAGGCGGCGGCCGCGGCGCTCGCCTAGCTCACACGGTCGAGCAGCGCCGCGAGCTCGCGCGGCGCGGTGATGTTCGGGCTGTGGCTCGCCTCGAGCTCGAAGTATTGCCAAGCGGGGTCGGCGCGCAGGCGCTCCGCGAACTGGCGGAAAGGATCGTCGCCCGCCTTGCGGCGGCAGTAGATGTACGTGCGCGGCAGCGTCTCCACCCGCCCGGTGAGCCGGATCGGCTGCGCGAAAGTCTTCGCGGGCTGCATGCGGCGCAGCGGGGCCGCCCAGGCCACGTCGTCGGGACTCGTGTCCGGCGAGAGCGGATTGGGCGGGATGCGCCAGCCGTCGCCGCGCGCTTGCGTCGCCTCGCGCCGCGCCGCCCGCGCCTCGGGCGACACGAGATCCATCAGCGCCTGCCCGTCGCGCGGCACGAAGGCATCCAGGTAGACGAGGCGCGAAATCCTTTCGGCGGCGCGATCGGCGACGCCGGTGGCCACCATGCCGCCGTAGCTATGACCGACGAGCACCACCTCGCGCAGGTCCTCGTACTGCAGCAGGCCGAGCACGTCGGCGATGTGCGTCTCGAGGTCGATGCCCTCGTGCGCGAGATGCGCGCGCTCGCCCAGGCCGGTGTACGTGGGCGTGAGGAGCTGGTGGCCGCGCTCGCTCATGAGCGGGCGCATCTTCTTCCAGCTCCAGCCTCCCGACCACGCGCCGTGCGCGACCACGAACGTTGCCATGGCTACTCTCCTGACCGATAGGCGGAATAAAGGAGGTCGAAGGTCCGCAGGGCGGCGGCGAGCAGGGCGCCATCATCGCGGGCCTTTTGCCTCGCGCCCTTCAGCATCGTCTCGAGCCCGTTGGCATCGGGCACGGGAATGCCGCCGACGTCGAGGAAATGCACGGCGGCGCCGATCTTGGCGAGCGCCGGGTCGCCGTCCAGGCCGAACTGCGCGGCGAGCACCTCGAACGTCACGCGGCTTTTCACGTGGGTGAATTCGGCGCCGTCGTAGTCGAAGCCGACCGCCGCCTTCGGCCGCTCGCTCGGCCGCGCGATCCAGGCGAACTTCGCCTCGCGGTCGATGAAGCGCTTGATCAGCCAGGCGCTCGCCAGGCGATCGACCCACGGCGCCTTGCGCGTCGCCCAGACACGCTTCTGGTAGCGCGACGCATCGACTCGCCGCACCGCCCTCATGGAGGCGCGCGGCTCGCTGCGGGCGTACAGCTCGCCGTAGCGCGCCTTGAGCGATGACAGCGCGGCGCGCGCCTGCTCTCTCGCCTCGCCGGGAAAGAAGTCGACGCGCGACACCTTGTCGAGCGCCTGCTCGAGCCGGCGCAGCGCCGTCAAGCCGCGCCGCGGGCCGAGCGAGGCGAGCGACGACCTCGCCGCCGAAATCCGCCCGACCAGGTCGCCGTAGGCGGCGGTGCGGTCGAAGCGCGCGCGCAGAGCGGCCTCGTCCTCGCCCGCGCGCGGCGTGGCAGCGAACGTGATCGCCAGGCCGCCGTGCGAGCGGATTTCCCTCTCCAGCCGCGCGAAGGACGGGCGGTCCGCCGCATCGGCCGGCAGCAGGTAGACGCCGTCGCGCAGGACGGCGGCGCCGCATTCCTTGAGCGCCCGCCACACGCGCATGCGCAGCGTCGAGTTGCGGGTGGGCAGGCTGAGCACCAGGGCGCTGAACATGGAGCGATGTTATACGTATCACAGGAACGTGCCACAAACTGGAGTCAATGGATTGACCGGCGGCGATGCGCTGCGTAAGGTGCCGGTACGCAGGGCGCCGCCCTGGCCGGGTCCATGGCAGACACCCGGCAGTTCAAGACACCGGTCTCAAGCGCTGCTCCGGTTTCCCCTCGGGAAAGGAGTGCGTCATGAAATACCGCATCCGGCAGATCCCCTGCCGTCCCTGGACGCTGAACGGCCTTTCGCTGAAGCTCATCGAAAGCCACTACGAGAACAACTACGGCGGCGCGCTGCGGCGGCTCAATGCGATCAGCGAGCAGCTCGAGTCGCTCGACTTCGCCGCGGCGCCCGCGCATGTGCTGAACGGCCTCAAGCGCGAGGAGCTGGCGGCGCTCAATTCGACCCTGCTGCACGAGCTCTACTTCGCCGGCCTGGGCGGCGACGGACAGCCGACCGAGGCGATGTCGCAGGCGCTCGCGCAGAGCTTCGGCTCGCTGGCTCGCTGGCGCGCCGAGTTCCGGGCGATGGGCTACGCGCTGGGCGGCGGTTCCGGGTGGGTCGTCCTTGCCTGGCTGCCGCGGGACGGCCGCCTCGTCAACCAGTACGCGGCCGAGCATTCGCAGTCGCTGGCGAGCGGCGTGCCGATCCTCGCGCTCGACATGTACGAGCACGCCTATCACCTCGACTTCGGCGCGAACGCGAGGGCGTACGTCGACACGTTTTTCCGCAATATCGACTGGCCGGCGCTGCACGGCCGCTTCGCGGACGCCCAGAAGGCGCTCGCGCCGCGGCCGGTGGCGCAGCCGGAGTTCGGCGAGCTTCCGGCCATGGGTGTGGAGGAGGTGAAGGCCGCGCTCGCCGCCGGCCAGCCGCTCCAAGTGATCGACGTGCGGCCGCGGCACTTCGTCTCGCGCCAGCAGGACATCGCCGAGGGCGTGCGCTGGCGCGATCCCGAGCAGCTGCCGCAATGGATCGGCGAGCTCTCCAAGGCGGAGCCGGTGGTCGTCTATTGCGCCTACGGCTACCACGTCGGCTGCAGGACGGCGACCCGGCTGCGCGAGGCGGGCTTCGATGCGCGCTACATGGACAGCGGGCACTCCGGATGGCGAGCGATCGGCGCTCCCGTGAAGCTGAGCGCATAGGAGCCGCCATGCAGCTCGTCGATTTCCACAACCATTTCGTCGCACCGGATTTCACGCTCAGTGGAGCCGTAAACCCCCAGGCGTCGTCGCCCGAGGCGCTGGAAGCGTCGCTCGACGGCATCGCGGCGCGCGTGATCAACACGCCGCTCGAATTCCTCAAGGACCGCGATGCGCGACGCATCAATGATTCGGTGGCCTCGGTCGTCGCCCATCATCCCGGCCGCCTGTACGGCCTCGCCACGGTCGATGCGTTCGGCGGCGAGCCGGCCGCGCGCGAGCTCGAGCGCGCCGTGAACGAGCTCGGACTGCGCGGGCTCTTCATGGAGAGCGCGAAGGACGGTCTGCTTCCCGATGCGGCCGAGGCCCGCTCGACGCTCGCCGCCGCCGCGGCACTGGGCGTGCCGGTCTTCCTGCACCCGGTCGCGGACGGCGAGCTCGACGCCCGCTTCCGCAGGTTCGGACGCATGGGCGTGCGTCTCACGCGCAGCACCGTCAACTCGGCGGCGCTCTATTCGCTGCTCGAGGGCGGCGTGTTCGAAGCTCTGCCGGGATTGCGCGTCGTCGTAACCGCGCTCGCGTTCGGTGGCGTGCTGCTCGCCGCCGGCATGCCGGACGGTTGCCGCCTGCGCAAGGAAACGCCCCCGGGACAGCGCCGCCATGTCTACATCGACACGACGGGGATGGACGTGGTCGGCATGCGCGCGGCCATCGACACCGTCGGCGCCGACCACGTCGTCCTAGGCACCGATTGGCCGGTCGTCCAGGAAAAGAACCTGCCGGCGCGACTACGCGCGATGTTCGATACCTGGGACCTCGACAGCGAGGCGCGCCGCGCCATCGCGGGCGGCAACGCGCTCCGCTTGCTGCGAGCCGATTTCCCTGGCCGCTGACCTAATCCTTGTCCTTGTCCTTGTCCTTGTCTTTGTCCTTCTCTTCGTGCGTTCCGCCGCTTGCCGCCTCCTCCGAGCGCTCGGCCGCCGAGAACTCCTCCTCGGACAGCTTGCCGTCCTTGTTCTTGTCGAACTTGCTGAAGTCCTTCTCGTGCTCCGAGCCCTTGGCTTCGGCGCGGCTGATCGAGCCGTCCTTGTTCTTGTCGAGCTTCGTGAATTCGCGCTCGGCGGAGTTCTGGCCCGATTGCTCGTCGGCGGCCTGGCCGGGAATCGCTACGGAGAACGCTGCGGCGAGCGCCGCACCGAGGATGTATCTGTGATCCATGATCGCTCCTTCGAGGGAAGACGCTTGCACCGAGCAAGAAATATGCGGCCCGGGCGACAGCCTGCTGCAAGTCTTCGACAGACGCGAGGGGGCCGATGAACGAACAACGCGCCGGCTATTCGCTGCGTCAGCTCGTGGCGTACATGGCCAAGCTCGGCGCCGTCGGGTTCGGTGGCCCGGTCGCGCTGTGCGGCTACATGCAGCGCGACCTCGTCGAGCAGCGGCGATGGATCTCCGAGGCCGACTACAAGGAAGGTTTGGCGCTCGCGCAGCTCATGCCCGGCCCGCTCGCCGCTCAGCTCGCGATCTATCTGGGCTTCGTCCACTTCGGCGTGGTCGGCGCCACGCTTGCTGGCGTGGCGTTCGCGCTGCCTTCGTTCGTGATGGTCGTGGCGTTGGGCATGGCCTATGTCGCCTACAACGGGCTCGGCTGGATGCAGGCGGTGTTCTATGGGGTCGGTGCCGCGGTCATTGGCATCATCGCCATCAGCGCCTACAAGCTGACGACCCGCAGCGTCGGCAGGGACCGGCTGCTCTGGGCGATCTTCATCGTGGCGCTCATCGTCACGGTGATCACCGAATCGGAGATCGTCTGGCTGTTCCTCGCGGCGGGCGTGCTCGCCTGGCTCGTCAGGGCGCCGCCCAAGCGCTTCCACCCGGGCGCGGCGGGCATGGCGATGGCGGCGCAGCTGCAGACCGCCGCGCCGATCGCCTCGGTCGCCGACTGGGGCGTGCTCGCGCAGATCGCTGTGTTCTTCGCCGAGGCGGGCGCGTTCGTCTTCGGCAGCGGGCTCGCCATCGTGCCTTTCCTCTATGGCGGCGTGGTGAGCGAGCATCACTGGCTCACCGAGCGGCAGTTCATAGACGCGGTCGCCGTAGCGATGATCACGCCGGGCCCGGTGGTCATCACGGTCGGGTTCATTGGCTACCTCGTCGCCGGCTTCGCCGGGGCGGCAGTGGCGGCGCTCGCGACGTTCCTGCCGTGCTATCTCTTCACGATCGTTCCCGCGCCGTACTTCCGCAAACACGGCAAGCGGCCGGCGATCGTCGCCTTCGTCGACGGCGTGACGGCGGCCGCGATCGGCGCCATCGCCGGGGCGGTTGTCGTGCTGGGCAAGCGCTCCATCGTCGACCTGCCGACGCTCACCATCGCGCTCGTCACCGTTGTGCTCCTCTGGAAAGCGAAGAAGCTGCCCGAGCCGGTCATCGTGGCCGCCGGGGCGCTCCTTGGCCTCGTTATCTACCCGCTCGCAAGGAACATTTCGTGAGCTCGATTTCGCCGGCAGCGCTCAAGGCATCCATTGCAACGCAGCAAGGCCCGCTCGTCGTGGACGTGCGGCGCGCCGCCGCTTTCCGCGATGCCGCGGACACGATCCGCGGTGCGCTGCGCCGGGACCCCGACGCGGTGGGTGAGTGGTCCAAGGCGCTGCCGCCCGCGTCGCATGTCGTCGTCTATTGCATGCATGGGCACGAAGTGAGCCAGGACGTCGCGAAGGCGCTGCAGGCGCGCGGCCTCCGCGCCAGTTATCTCGAGGGCGGCATCGCCGGCTGGAAGGCGAGCGGCGGGGCGCTCGACGCCAAGCCCGGGTCCGCCAGCACGCGATGGGTGACGCGCGAGCGGCCGAAGATCGACCGCATCGCCTGCCCGTGGCTCATTTGCCGCTTCGTCGATCGCGATGCCGAGTTCCTCTACGTGCCGGCCGGCGAAGTGCGCGACGTGGCGAAAGCGCGCGATGCGATTCCGTACGACGTCGCCGGTGTGCACTTCACGCACGAAGGGCCACTCTGTAGCTTCGATGCGTTCATCCGCCATTACCGGCTCGGCGGCGATCCGGCGCTCGTGCGACTCGCGCTCATCGTGCGCGCTGCCGACACGGAGCGCCTCGACCTCGCGCCGCAGGCGGCCGGGCTGCTCGCGGTGTCGCACGGCCTGTCGCGCATCTTTGCCGACGACCATGAGATGCTGAAGCACGGCAGCGTCCTCTACGACGCCCTGTATGCGTGGTGCCGGGCTACCGCTGCGTGAGGCGCGAGCGCAGCCGCGGTACCGCCCAGTCGATGAAGGCGCGCACGTTGGGAGAGGGCAGCCGGGCGTGCGGATGCACGACGTTGATCGGCTGCGGGGGCGGCTCGAAGTCCACCAGCAGGCGCTTCAGGCGGCCGCTCGCGAGCAGCGCCTGCACCTGGTAGTCGAGGAACTGGCCGATGCCCAGGCCGCTCGTCGCGGCGTCGATCGCCGCGCCGATCTGGTTGGACGTGAACGCCGGGCGCACTTTCACCGGCTTCGCCTGCTTGCCGGCGCCGAGATGCCACTGGTAGGCGCGGGCCGCGCCGCTCGAGGCCACGCAGCGGTGCGCGCCGAGATCCTCGGGCGAGCGCGGCGTCCCGGCGCGCCTGAGGTAGGCCGGGCTCGCGCATAGCATCCGGCGCGCGATGCCGACCGGGATCGCGACCAGCGCCGAGTCGGGCAGCCTGCCGATGCGCACCGCGACGTCGATGCCTTCGGCGACGAGGTCGAGCGGCTGGTCGACGAGCAGCAGCTCGGCATTGACCGCGGCATGGCGGGCGGCGAACGCGTTGAGCACGGGCGCGACGTGCATCGAGCCGAGCATCACCGAGGCGGTGACGCGCAGACGGCCGCGCGGCGTGGCGTGCCGCGCAGTGAGCTCGCTCTCGGCATGCTCCACCTCCGCGAGCACGCGCTTGCAGCAGTCGTAGTATTCGCGGCCCTCGCTGGTGAGCGCCATGCGCCGCGTCGTGCGGTTGATCAGCCGCACGCCGAGGCCGGCCTCGAGCGCGGCGAGGCTGCGCACCATGGAGGGCAGGGAGACGCGCAGCGACTCGGCGGCGGCCGTGAGGCTGCCGCGCTCGACGATGCGCGTGAAGGACTGCATCGCCCGCAGCTTGTCCATCGCCGGTCCGATTGCTTCAGAAGATGGAGCAATTTACTACACTTTGCAGCATTTATTGTTCGCCCGCGGATGCGCATGCTTCGCCGGGGAGGATCCGTCATGCGCCGCATCGCCTTTGCCTTGCTGCTGGCTGTCGCCGCGACCGCTGCCGCGGCGCAGGACTACCCGGCGCGCCCGGTCACGCTGGTGGTGCCGAACGCGCCCGGCGGCTTCATGGACGTGATCGCCCGCGTGCTGCAGCCGCCGCTGCAGGCGCTCTGGAAGCAGACGGTGCTCGTCGACTACAAGCCGGGCGCCGGGACCGCGCTCGGCACGGCGTTCACCGCCAAGGCGCCGCCCGATGGCTACACGATCAGCGTCATCGCCACGCCGCACGTCATCAACCCGGCGATGCAGAAGCTGCCGTTCGACACGGTAAGGGACCTGTCGGGCGTGGCGATGATCGGCACCTCGAGCTCGATCATCACCGCGAGCCCTTCCTTCCCCGCCAACACGTTCGCCGAGGCGCTCGCGCTGATCCGGAAGAATCCGGGCAAGTACAGCTACGCCAGCCCCGGCGTCGGCAGCTCGATGCACCTCGCCATGGAGCTGCTCAAGCAGCGCGCCGGGCTCGACCTCCTGCACGTGCCGTTCAAGGGCAGCTCGCCCGCGTATCCCGAAGTGTTCTCGGGGCGCGTCGACCTGCTGATCGATCCGCTCTTCCCGACGCTCAACCACGTGAAGGCCGGCAAGCTGAAGGCGCTTGCGCTCACCGGCAACCAGCATCCCGCCGTGGCGCCGGATATCCCGCTCATCGCCGATACCTATCCCGGGTTCAACGTGCCGAGCCTGTTCGGCCTGGTGGTGGCGAGCGCCACGCCTCGGGCCCTGGTGCACAAGCTGCACGCGGACGTCAGCACGGTGCTGCGCGAGCCGCAGATCCGCAAGAGGCTCGACGAGCTCGGCCTCGACCCGCATCCGCTCACGCCCGAGCAATTCGACGCGCTGATCAAGTCCGAGGTGGAGGGTTGGATCAAGTTCGTGCGCGAGGCGAAGATTTCCAAGGAATGAAAAGGACTGGAGAACGATGAAGCTCTACGCATTCCCGGGCGCCTGCTCGCTCTCGCCGCACATCGTGCTGCGCGAGCTCGCCCTGCCTTTCGAGCTGGTCAAGGTCAACGTCAAGACGCGCACGCTTCCCGACGGCTCCGACTACCGCAAGGTGCATCCGCTCACCTACGTGCCGCTGCTCGAGCTGGACGACGGGACGCGCATCACCGAGGGCCCGGCGATCGTGCAGTACCTCGCCGATCGCGTGCCCGGCAAGCGGCTCGTGCCGCCGGCGGGCAGCCTCGAGCGCGTGCAGCTGCAGACCTGGCTCAACTTCATCAGCACCGAGATCCACAAGGGCTTCACGCCGATGTTCAACGCGAGCCTGCCGGAGGACATGAAGGACCTCCTGCGCGCCAAGGTGCGGCCGGTGCTGCAGTGGCTCGAGAGCGAGCTCGGCAAGCGCAAGGCCTTCCTCATGGGCGAGCAATTCACCGTGGCCGACGCGTACCTCTTCACGGTGACCATGCCGTATCGCTGCAAGCGCGCCGGCTTCGACATGAGCCCCTATCCGAACATCGCCGCCTATCGCGAGCGGGTCGCCGCGCGCGCCTCGGTGCAGGCGGCGGTGGCGGCCGAGGGCATCTCGATCACGCACGGCGTGATGCAGTAGCGCGGCGCCCGCGGGCAAGCGTGTCCGTCGTCGATTCGCTCGAGCTCTGGTTCGTCAGCTTCCCGCTGCCCGCGCCGTTCTCGCCGGCGTGGATGCCGCACGTCGTGCGCCGCTCGTCGTCGTTCTACCTTGTGCGCGTGCGCACCGACGACGGCGTCGAGGGCTTCGGCGCCTTCAACGCGGTCGGCCGCGAGCGCGCCGGCAGCGGCGACGCGCTGGCGCAGCTGCTGCTCGGCAAGAGCGTGCACGACATCGACCACGTGCAGCAGATGCTGCGCATCCCGGCGATTGGCGGCATCCGCAACTTCTGGGTCGAGCCGGCGTTCTGGGACATCCAGGGCAAGCTCGCCGGGCGCCCGGTGTGCGAGCTGCTCGGCGGCGGCCGCTGCCGCCTGAAGCTCTATTCCTCCTGCGGCGAGGACAAGACGCCGGCGGCGCGCATCGAGGAGGGCCTCGCGCACCGCGAGGCGGGCTTCGCGATGATGAAGCTGCGCGTGCACGGCGACGAGGCGGCGGACATCCGGCAGGTGCAGGAAACCGCGCGCGGCCTGGAAGGCAAGATGCGCCTCGCGGTGGACTGCAACCAGGCCTATCAGAATTTCGCCGCCGGGTCGGGACCGGTCTGGGACCTGCCGCGCGCCAAGCGCTTCGCTGACGTTTGCCACGAGGCGGGCATCGCCTGGGTGGAGGAGCCGCTCAACATGGAGTGGCACGCCGAGCAGGCGGCGCTCGCCGCGTACTCGCGCGTGCCGATCGCCGGCGGCGAGGTGCACACCGCGGGCTACTACGAGCTGGCAAACATGGTGGAGCGGCGCTGCTACGACATCTTCCAGCCGGACGCGGTGTGGACGGGCGGCATCAGCCAGACCATGGCCGTGGCGAGGAAAGTGCGCGAGGCCGGGCTGCAGTTCACGTCGCACAGCTGGAGCAACAGCGTCGGCTTCGCCGTCAACCTGCAGATCATGGCCGCGAGCGGCTTCGCCGGCGAGATCGAGTTCGAGTACCCGTACAGCCCGCCCGGATGGACCGAGGAAGTGAACGGCGCGCTGTTCCGCGAGCCGATCGCGCGCCAGGGCGGCTGGCTGGAAGTGCCGGACCGGCCGGGCCTCGGCTTCGAGATCGACGAGAAGGCGCTGGCGCACTACGGCCGCTGCTTCTTCCGCGCCGATCGCAAGACGAGCGTCTGGATGCCCGAGGCGCTTCGCGACCTGAGCATTCCAACGCCGTTGCAAACCTAGGGGAGATCTCATGATCCGTGCCGTCGTCCTCGTGCTCATGGCGTGCATCGCGACGCCGGCGCTCTCGCAGAGCTATCCCGCCAGGCCGATCCGCTTCATCGTGCCGTTTCCGCCCGGCGGCGCTTTCGACGTGCTCGCGCGCACCACCGGGCAGAAGATCGGCGAGAGCGTCGGCCAGCCGGTGGTGGTGGAAAACCGCGCCGGCGCGAGCGGGCAGATCGGCACCGACCTTGCCGCGCGCGCGGCGCCCGACGGCTACACGATCGTGATCGTCAGCACGCCGTTCACCATCGGCCAGGCCTCGGGGCGGAAGATCCCGTACGACGCGCTGAAGGACTTCACGCCCATCTCCCTCATGGTGCTGCAGCCGAACGTGCTGCTCGTCAATCCCGGCGTGCCGGCGCGCTCGCTCGCCGAGCTGGTCGCGCTCGCGAGGGCGCAGCCCGGCAAGCTGAGCTACGCCGTGGGCTCGGTGGGCAGCGCGCCGCATCTCGCCGGCGAGCTGCTGAACGCCATGGCGCACATCGACATGGTGCGCGTGTACTACAACGGCGCCGCGCCCGCGCAGCGCGCGCTGCTCTCGGGCGAGGTGACCCTGCTGTTCGACAGCCCGGCGACCTGGATCGGCCAGATCCAGGCGGGCAAGGTGCACGCGCTCGGCGTGACGACGAAGAGCCGCTCGCCTGCGCTGCCGGACGTGCCGGCGATCGCCGAGACGCCCGGCTTCGAGGGCTACTTCGTCGACTCCTTCTTCGGCGTGGTGGCGCCGGCCGGAACGCCGAAGCCGGTCGCCGAGCGCCTGAGCGACGAGTTCTCGCGCGCGCTGAAGGCGCCGGAGGTGCACGAGCGCCTGACGAAGCAGGGCTTCACCGTCGTCGGCAGCAGCGGCGAGGAATTCGGCGCGTTCCTGCGCACGCAGGTGGCCAACTGGAAGAAGGCAATCGAGCTTTCCGGCGTGAAGCTCGACTGAAACGTCAGTCGCGGTAGGAGCGGTCGACGCGGTCGAGCGAGCGCAGCAGCGCCGGCCATTCGAGCAGGCCGTAGCCGCTGCCCGCTTTCTGCGCGCCTTCCTTCAGGTTCGGGTTTGCGGTCGCTTCGTTGTCGAGCGTGATCTCCATCCCGGAGAGCGCGTCGGCGGTGAGCTCGACCACTTCCCGCTTCGCCTCGTGCAGCGGCCGCCGGCAGGAAAGGGTCTGCACCTGGATACGGCACGCTTGCTCGAGCCAGTAGATCATGTTGAACGCCTGCGCAATGCTCGGCCCGCAGGCGAGCAGGCCGTGGTTGCGCAGGATCATCGCGTTGTGCCGGCCGAGGTGCTCGACCAGGCGGCCCTTCTCCCCGCGATTGAACGCCGGCCCCTCGTAGTCGTGGTAGGCGAGATGGCCATGGAAGCGCATCGCCGTCTGCGACAGCGGCAGCAGCCCTTCTTCCATCGCCGACACCGCGATGCCGGCCGGCGTGTGCGTGTGCACGACGCACTGCGCGTCCTCGCGCGCCTCGTGCACCGCGCTATGGATGATGTAGCCGGCGGCGTTGACCGAGTAGCCGTGCTCGGGCTTCGCGACGATGTTGCCGGCCAGGTCGACCTTGATCAGGCTCGAGGCCGTCACTTCCTCGTAGAGCATCCCGTACCCGCTGATCAGGATGTGATGCTCCGGCCCCGGCACCCGCGCGGTGATGTGGTTGTAGATGAGGTCGGTCATGCCGTACTTCGCCACCAGGCGGTAGCACGCCGCGAGATTCACCCGCAGCTCCCACTCCGCCTCGCTCACCCGCTCGCGCATGGAACGCATCGGCTTCATGGCGCCTCCTCCTGGTCGATTATGCCCGGCCGGCGTGACTTACCGCACGGCTGCGGCCGAATTTCCGCTCGCCGCGTGATTTTTGGAATAGGCACGCCGTCCGGCGAGCGGCTAGCTTGCGGGCACAAAGGCGTATCAAAAGTCGGGAGGCAACAAAAATGACCAAGAAACTCCGTAGTCGCTCAGTCGTCTTCCTCGCAGTGCTCGCAGCGTGGGCCGCCAGCGGTGCCGCGCTCGCCGTCGACGAGGTCGAGCCGAACGACCCGGTCAATGCGGCACAGCACCTCGTCATCGGCACCGACGGGAGCGTACAGGTGCAGGGCGTCATGGGGGTTCTTACCGGAACCGCCACCCGCGACGTCGACTTCTATTCCTTCGAAGGCTCAGCGGGAGACGTGGTCACCGTAGACATCGACGCCGGCATCCTGGCGAACGGCACGGGCGTCGACACGATACTTGCCGTTTTCGGTCCGAACGGCGCCAATCCGCTGTACCTCTGGCGTCAGAACGACGACGCCGGATTGCCGCTCGATGAAGGATCGTTCAGCAAGTTCGATGCGCGGGTCACCAATTTCCGCCTGCCGGTGAGCGGCAGGTACGTGGTCGGCGTCAGCAGCTTTCCCGGCTCATTCATCGACGTCAATACGCTGTCGAGCGGCCGGATCTCCACGCACACGGACGGCTCGTACACGCTGATCATTTCTGGCGTGACGCCGTCGGTGCAGCAGATCAACATCATCATCAAGCCGGGTTCGACCGACGTTGCGCCGATCAATCCGAAGGCGAAAGGCAATGTCCCGGTGGCACTGCTTTCATCGACGGAATTCGACGCCATGGATGTCGATCAGAGCACGCTCAGGTTCGGCGCTCAGGGCAACGAAGCGAGCCTGCTGCGCTGTAACAAGGACGGCACGGACGTGAACGGCGACGGTCTGCTCGACCTCGTGTGCCACTTCGACAACCCCACGGCGGGCTTTCAGGTAGGCGATACCGAAGGCATGGTGACCGGCGCGACCAAGGGCGGCCGGCTCTTCGAGGGCCGCGGCTGGCTGAAAGTCGTCGGCCGGAAGTGATTCCTCTGAAGCCGGTCCGCTAAGGTTTCTTCGGCGACCAGCCGTAGGCCTTCGCGCAGGCGCCGCCCATCAGCATCGCGCGCTCGCTGTGGCTCAGGCGGTCGGTCTTGAGGAACGGCTCGACCGCCTGCTGGTAGTTCACCACGGCGAACGCGCGCGTCCAGTCGGTGCCCCACAGGCAGCGCTCGAAGCCCCAGGCATCGAAGAGGCGCGCGAGCGGATCCCAGATGTCAGGATACGGATAGGGCTTGTGCGAGAGCGTGCACGCGCCGCTCACCTTGATCACGGCGTTGGGCCGCTTTGCGAGCTCGAGCACCTTCGGCAGGTCCGCCCAGGCGTTCGGTGGCGCAGGCGGCGTACGCGGCTGCAGGATCGCCATGTGGTCGATGATGAAGCGCGTGTTCGGATGGCGATCGATGAGCGCCATGCCGTCGTCGACCCTGGCCCAGAAGAGCACGTTGAGCGGAAAGCCCTGCCGCGCCGCTTCGCGCGCGACCCGGTCGAGGCCGGGATCGTCGGGCCTGAGCCCGGCCTCCCGGGTGGTCAGCATGACCCGCACGCCGACCGCGCCCGGCTGCCTTTTCCACTCGGCGATCACATCGGCCACCTTCGGATCGGCGGGGTTGACCGGTTTCACGAGGGCGAAGCGCCCGGGATGCTTCTTCTGCACCTCGACGGCGTAGCTGGCGTCGTATTGGTAGAGCGAGAAGGCGGAGATGAAGATCGCGCCGTCCACGCCGACCTTGTCCATCGCCGCGACCATCTCGTCGCCGGTGGCGGAGGGCGGCCAGTTCGGCACGGAGTGCCAGGGGCGCTTCGGGGTGTTCGCTTCGTACGCGTGGACCTGCGAGTCGATGATCGTCATGAGTGCTAATTTACCGCACCATGTTCAGGGACGGACCCCTGATTCGCAGGGCCCCGGAAACCCTCCGCTACGGCACCGGCCGCTGCGCGCTCGGCACGCTGCTCGTCGCTTCGAGCGAGCAGGGCATCGTATCGATCATGGTGCGGGACAGCCCGGCAATGCTGATCCGCGACCTCGGCGCGCGATTCCCGAAGGCAAACCTCGTCCGCGACGAAAAGGCCTGCAAGGCCCGGGTAGCGAAAGTCGCGCGCTATATCGCCGCGCCGTTTCGCCCTTTTACGTTGCCGCTCGACATCCGCGGCACCGAGCTGCAGCAGCGCGTCTGGAACGAGGTGCGCAAGATTCCGTTCGGCCAGACCTCCACGTATTCGAAGATCGCGGCAGCGATCGGCAATCCGAAGGCGATCCGCGCCGTGGCCAGCTCGTGCTCGAGAAGCTGGTTCGCCTTCGCGATCCCCTGCCATCGCGTCCTGCACAGCGGAGCGACCCCGGGCCGCGGGCGCGAAGGCCGCCAGTACCAATGGGTCGACTACGAGGCTAGGCTCCTTACCGGGCGCCCCAGACCTCGTCCGCGACCTCGACGAGGCGCCGGATCTTCGCCCACTGCTCGTCCTCGGTAAGAACGTTCCCTTCCTCGGTCGAGGCGAAGCCGCACTGGCCGGAAATGCCGAGCTGGTCGAGCGGCGCGTACCTCGCCGCCTCCTCGATGCGGCGCTTCAGCTGATCCTTGCTCTCCAGCGTTCCGCTCTTGGTGGTCATGATGCCGAGCACGGCGACCTTGCCTTTCGGCAACAGCCGCAACGGCTCGAAGCCGCCGGCGCGCTCGCTGTCGTACTCCATGAAGTAGCCGTGGACCTTGATGCGGTCGAAGAGCACCTCCTGCACCGCCTCGTAGCCGCCCGTGCCCATGTAGGTCGACTTGTAGTTGCCGCGGCACAGGTGCATGGTCACCGTCATCTCGGGCGGGATGTCGGCTATGGCGGTGTTGATGAGATCGGCATAGAGGATGCCGAGCTTCTCCGGATCGTCGCCCCGGCCCCTCATTTTCTGCCGGTACGCTTCGTCGCACAGCATGGCGATGAAGACCTCGTCGAGCTGCAGGTAGCGGCAGCCGGCTTCGGCGAAGGCGCGCACCGTCCTGCGGTAGGCCTCTCCGAGATCGGCGAACAACTCTTCGTTGGTGGGATAGACCTTGCGGTCGATCGGGACCGGGATCGGCCTCCCATAGAGGGCGGAGGGCGCCGGAATCGTCATCTTCGGCGTGCGCCTCGTGCGCGCCTGGACGAACTTGAAATGCTCGATCATCGGGTGGCCATTCGCGGCCACTTTGCCGGTCACCCGCGCGCCTTCCTGGCGCGTCTGCACGCCCGCGAACGGCACGCCGGCGCTCGTGAACTTCTCGATGCCTTTCAGCCCCCACAGGAAATCGAGATGCCACCACGAGCGGCGGAACTCGCCGTCGCTGATCGATTGCAGGCCGGCTTCTTCCTGCTTGCTGATGGCGCGCTCGATCTCGCGATCTTCGACGGCCGTTAGCTCGGCTGCGGAAATCTGCCCGCGCGAGCGCTTGTCGCGAGCCTCCTTGAGCGCCTGGGGCCGCAGCAGGCTGCCGACGTGATCGGCGCGAAAAGGCGGTTTTGCGCGTGTCACAAGGTTGGCGGAGGCTCGCTCCTAGCCCTTCAATTCGTTCGCGCTGTCTTCGATCTGCGCGCGCAGCCATTGCCGGCTGGGGTCGCGATGCGTTCGCTCGTGCCAGGCAAGAAGCAGATTCAACGGCTTTGTCTGGAAAGGCAGCGGCCGCAACTCCAGCGGCAAGAAACTCGCGAGATACTGCGCAAGACGCTTTCCCGTTATCGTCATTACGTCCGTCTGCGATGCAATGCTCGCGGCAGCGACGAAGTGAGACGTGACGAAGTTGACCTGCCTGCGCAGTCCCTTCTCCTGCAATGCGTCGTCGACACGGCCGCCCAGCCGCCCGGAAGCCGATGTCTGCAGGTGCGTTGCCGCCAGGAGGGCCGGCAGGGTGAGCGGACCTTTTGCCAGCGGACTGTCCGGCGAGATGACGCACGTAAACTCGTCGGTGAACAAGGTGCGCTTCCTGAGCTTTGCCGAGAGCGAAGGAAAAAACGCAATGCCGACGTCGATGCGGCCGGAAATCAGATCGTCGGGCAGCTTCGATGCTTCGATGCTTCGCAGCACGAGCTTGACCCCCGGGGCAGCGGCGCGCAGACGACGTACCAGACGAGGCACGAGAAGCAGCTCCACATAGTCGGTCGCCGCAACGACAAACGTTTCCTGTGAAGCCGACGGCTCGAAGTTGCTCAGCGGCGCGATGATCTGCTGGACGTCGCGCAGGAGGCGGCGAATTGGATCGAGAAGCTCGAGGGCTCTGGGTGTCGGCACCATGCCTCCCGGTCCCCGGACGAGAAGTTCGTCGCCGAACATGCGCCGCAGGCGTGAAAGGGTGCTGCTCATGGCGGGCTGGCTCACGTTCAGACGCCGGGCCGCCTTGGTGACGTTCAAGTCGGTAAGCAGCGCGTCGAGCGCGATGAGGAGGTTGAGATCGACGCGGGCAAGGTTCAAGAGATATATCGGTCGTGGATAATAAATATAAGCATAATCGATTCGATTTATCTCGCGCACGCTGTCACGATCAGTAATTCGAATGACTGCGCGCGCCGACAGACCCTCTCTTGGCTCGTTGATCTGCCCGCGCTCCATCGCCGTTCTGGGAGCCTCTCCCGACTTTCAGAAGATCAACGGCCGACCGCTCAAGCACCTGCTGGAAAAGGGCTATGCCGGCTCGCTATATCCGGTCAATCCCAAGTACGAGCGCATCGCGGACCTTCCTTGCTATCGCTCGATGGAAGCGATTCCGGACCGCGTCGACCTCGCTATCGTTGCCTTGCCGGCCAGCCAGGTCATTTCCGCGATCAGGGACTTGGGATCGAAGGGCGTCCCTGCGGCCATTGTTTTCAGCTCGGGCTTCGGTGAGACCGGGCATGAAGGCCGCAAACTCGAGGCCGAGCTCGTCGGCGAGGCGAAGCGTGCGGGAGTGCGCCTGTGCGGTCCTAATTGTCTCGGCCTGATTAACGCCTTCGACCGGGTCATTGCCACATTTAGCCAGTACGCCTCCGGAGAAACCCCGCCCGGACCCATCGGATTCGTTACCCAGTCCGGCGCCTTCGGCACGGCGATAGCCGCTTTGGCGCGCATGCGCGGCAATGCGCTCGGCTATTTCATCAACACCGGAAATGAAGCGGACGTGACCTTTGCCGAGGTAATGCGCTATGTCCTGGATGACCCGCGCATCCGCATTGGCGCCGGGTACATCGAGGGACTGAAGGACCACGGCGCATTCGCCGCACTGGCCGAGCATGCGCTGAGTCTGGCCAAACCTTTGGTCGTCACCAAGGTCGGCCGTACGGGGGCGGGAGCGAGAGCGGTTGCCTCGCATACGGGCTCGCTTGCCGGAAGCGACGAGGCATTCGAAGCCATGGTGAAGCGGCACGGTATCGTTCGTGCGCGAAACGAGGAGGAGATGCTCGACGTCGTCGAGGTTCTGTCCGCGTGCGCATTGCCTGGCGGCAATGGCCTTGGTCTCGTTACGCAGTCCGGCGGTGCGGGTGTCCTGATGGCGGATCGGGCGGAGGCTTTGGGACTGCGGGTGCCCGTACCGGGGGATGGTACGCGGCGAGCACTGCAGGCGGTCATTCCGCAGTTCGGTAGCGCGGGCAATCCCGTGGACGTTACGGGACAGTTCGTCGCCCAGCCCGAGCTTCTGAGAGAGAGCGTAAGGATTCTCCTTGCGGATCCGCAGCTGCATGTTGGTATTGTCTGGCTGCAGCTGATGCATGGCTACGTGGACTCGCTCATTCGCATCTTCACTGAAATCAAGTCCTCGACATCCAAGCCAGTCGTCGTAGCGTGGGTGGCTGCGCCGGAAAAGGGCGTCGCGGCGCTCAAGGCGCTGGGAATCCCGGTTCTGCGCGGTGCCGAGCCGGCCGTCGACGCAGTAGCCGCTCTGGTCCAGTACGCCGAAGCTCGCCGGCGCTGGGTCGCTGATCGAAGCGAGCATAGAGAGCCGACTTCCCAACTGCCATGAGCGAGATCTCGGACAAATTCGTCCTCTTCACCCAGCCTGGGTGAACGAGCTGCCTTCGAACGAAAGAGTTTCTTTCGGAAAAAGGTATCGACTTCGTGGCTGTCGACGTCCTCAACGACGCCGGCGGGCGCGAAAGGCTGCTCGCGCTCGGAGTGCGCACCGTTCCGGTGATCGCACGCGGCA